>Ga0364907_10001_pt1 | contig 96026 bp, 80 predicted proteins | sample ExccelJu500002D3_2_FD_206960 | JGI IMG/M metagenome (GOLD analysis project Ga0364907, IMG submission 206960) | Enriched cells from Trout Bog Lake Hypolimnion, Wisconsin, USA - BchlTB.July02.5000.02.D3 | ecosystem: Environmental > Aquatic > Freshwater > Lake > Hypolimnion/Profundal zone | place...
CTTAGGTGCATTACGTAATAACAATAAGCGTCTTTTAAAGAGTTTTGGTCCTGATACGGGTTTTGATTCGATCGGTGACTTACCCCAGGCTCAAGCGCTCTCGCGTTATTTAGATACCCTTGATTCTACAGATCAGTTACCACGTACAATTATCTACAATTTAAATCCTGCAGATAATTATGTATTTGGAACCATGATTGGTAATTTCCAAGACGGTTCTATCCCAGGAAAACTTCAATACGGTAGCGGTTGGTGGTTCTTAGATCAAAAGGAAGCTATGGAGTGGCAGATCAATGCACTCTCTAACTTAGGCTTATTAAGCCGCTTTGTAGGTATGCTCACAGACTCACGTAGCTTTGTAAGTTTCCCACGTCACGAATATTTCCGCCGTACACTCTGTAACTTACTCGGCGCTGATATTGCTCGCGGTGAACTTCCTGCAGATATGGCCTTTATTGGCGGTATGGTAAAAAATATCTGCTTTGGAAATGCACGTGATTATTTCCGTTTAGAATTAGCTCCAGAATATTCCAAGTAATATGTCTCAAACAATCGCGTTTGTTGGTACAGGTGTGATGGGTCGTAGTATGGCCTCACACCTCATTAAAGCTGGCAATACGCTTCACGTGTATAATCGCACCAAGGAGAAAGCGAAAGATTTGCTCGATCTTGGTGCAACGTGGCATGACTCAGCAGGATCAGCTGCAGCTGCTGCAGATGTTGTGATTACGATGCTTGGATTTCCTAAGGATGTTGAAGATACCTATTTAGGAAAAGGTGGTATTGTTGAGAGAGCAAAGTCAGGAGCTCTCTTAATTGATATGACAACATCGAGTCCTATTCTTGCTCGTAAGATTGCAACGGCTGCATCCGCTAAAGGGCTTACTGCGTTAGATGCACCTGTTTCAGGTGGAGATATTGGAGCTAAAGAAGCGCGTTTAGTCATTATGGTCGGTGGAGAACAAGCAGGCTTTGACCGTGCTAAGCCGCTATTTGAACTCATGGGTAAAAACATTTCGCTACTTGGACCTGCTGGTTCAGGACAGCACTGCAAGATGGCTAATCAAATTTCAGTAGCGGTAGGTATGGTCGCTTGGATTGAAGCACTGATCTACGCTAAGAAAGCAGGTTTAGATCCAACGCAAGTTCATGCAAGTATCAGTGGTGGTGCTGCAGGAAGTTGGGCAATGACCAATTTAGCACCGCGTGCATTAGCAGGTAACTTTGCTCCTGGTTTCTACGTGAAGCATATCATTAAAGATATGGGTATAGCGTTAGATTCCGCTAAAGAGATGAAACTCGATTTACCTGGGCTTAGCTTAGCTAAGAAATTGTACGAAGATGTTTCCGCACATGGCTGGAGTGAATGTGGTACCCAGGCTCTTTATCAACTCTACACCTCGTTGTAATTTTTAACTCCCATGAAACTTCCCAGCGATTTTAGATCAAAAGCTTTATCTGGTCAGTGGCTTACTGGGACGTTTATTAATTTGGGTTCTTCCGTTACAACTGAGATCGCAGGTAACGCGGGTTTTGATTGGATCTTAATTGATCATGAACATGGTCCTGGTGGACAAGATACACTCTTAGCTCAGTTACAAGCTGCGGCAGCAACACCTGCTGTTGCCGTTGTTCGGATTGCATGGAATGAAACGGTTTCTTTTAAGCGCGTCCTCGATATGGGTGCTCAAGGCGTTATGGTTCCATTCATATCCACGGCTGAAGATGCAAAAAAAGCAGTCTCAGCTATGCGGTATCCACCACGCGGAGTACGCGGTATTGCGAAGATGCAGCGAGCATCAGGCTACGGAGTAGATTTTGAAGAGCACTACTTGCATGCTCACGAAAAATTAGTACTCGTAGCACAAATCGAGTCACCAGAAGCTGTAAATAACGCAGACGAAATTGCTGCAGTTGATGGGATAGATGTTCTCTTTGTTGGCCCAACGGATTTAAGTTATAATATGGGAATTCGTGATCAGCTCGAAAGTCCTGTATTTACCGATGCACTCAAACGTGTGGTCGCAGCTGCAAAAAAGTCAGGAAAGGCAGCAGGTATTCTTGTTCAAAGTATTGCCTTAGTAGAAAAGTGCAGAGATTTAGGTTTTAGTTTTGTAGCCCTTGGCTCAGACGGTGGTTCTGTGGCAGTGGGTTTACGAAATAATGCACAAGCGCTAAAAGCAGCGAAGAAATAAGCTCAGCTTCTTAGGAAAATTCCTAAGCAATTTTTTATGAAGATCACGGATGTTATTATTACCCCGATCGCGCTCACGGATCCTCCTCTTTTAAATGCAGCAGGCCTGCATGCTCCGTATGCACTGAGAACGGTGATTGAAATCATAACAGACACAGGTCTTGTTGGACTTGCTGAAGTGCCAAGTAGTGCAGCGATTAATTCTGCCCTAGCAGAAGCAAAGCCTTATGTTATCGGTTTAGATCCGCTGAATTGGAATGCACTCAAAGCACGACTCTTAGAGCAATTTAAACAAGAAGGCTCAGCTGAGCGTGGCGTTGCTCCCTGGGATGGACGTAAATCAGTTCAAGTGTTTAGCGCCTTTAACGTGGCCTGTTTAGATATTTCAGGTAAGGCCTACAATCAGCCGGTTGCACAACTCCTAGGTGGTATTGTTAGACGTAAAGTACCGTATTCGGCTTATTTATTTTACAAGTATGAAGGAGCGGGTGGTCAGTTAGGATTTGGTACTGATTCCCGTGCTAGCGGATGGGATGAAGCAAGACAGAAGGAAGCGCTAGATCCAGCGGGTATCGTTTCACAAGCTAAGGCGATGGTGAAAGCTTTTGGTTTTAAATCGATTAAACTAAAAGGGGGCGTTTTTCCACCAGACCAAGAGGTTGCTGCAATCAAAGCACTCTATGCTGAATTTGGACCATCGTTTCCTTTAAGATTAGATCCGAACGCGCTTTGGAAAGTGGAAACCGGTATTAAGTGGGGTAAAGCTTTGGAAGGCTATTTAGAATACCTTGAAGATCCTGTTAGGACGCAAGAAGGGATGGCGCAGGTAAGGAAGGAAGTAAAAATTCCTCTCGCGACAAATATGTGCACCACGTCCTTTGATGATTTACCAGGTAGTGTACGCACCCATTCAGAAGATGTTATTTTAACCGATCATCATTTTTGGGGAGGGCTAAATTCTTCTATGGAGCTCGCCTCATTTTGCCGAATCTTTGGACGCGGTGTCTCGATGCATTCTAATAATCACGCAGGAATTTCTTTAGCTGCGATGACGCACTTAGGTGCCGCTATGCCTAATTTGAGTTATGCTTTAGATACGCATTATCCGTGGCAAAGTGAGGAAATAATCAAAGGCGGCCGAATTAAATTTGAGGAAGGCTCCGTTGTTTTACCGGAAGGTCCAGGATTGGGTGTTGAGCTAGACCGAGAGGCTTTGGCTAAAGCACACCAAAACTTTTTAGCCTGCGGTCTTAAGGAGCGTAACGACGAAATCGAAATGCAGAAAAAAGTTCCAGGCTGGAAATTTAGCCAAACGCGCTGGTAATTTAAGGCTTTGGTAGAAATTCTGTCGTAACGGAATCTTCTACCTTAACCGAATCTTTTTTCAAAATACCAAGCTCAGTGAGTTGAGCTATTTGTGTTTTGTAGCGCTCTGGATTAAGTGAAATGTAGTCTCCTTTATCATCCTTAGCGAGATGTGCATCAATCATCTGCTGGCGACACCAGGTAAGAAATCCGGGAGTAACGTTAGGATTTTCTTTGAGCATGCGAGCGTGAGCAGGAGCGGGATCTTCTTCAATATAGGTTTTCCATCCCTTATAGGTTGCTCGTAAGAAAGCTTTGAGTTCTGCAGGATGCTCTTTTGCAAATTGCTTATTGGTCATGATGACCGTGTAGGAATCAAAACCTGCATCGGAAGCTTTGAAGCTTTTTGTTTTAATACCTTTTTGCTCTAAGTAGTAAGGCTCGGATGTGAAGTAAGCTTGTTGAATAAAATTTTTATCTGCCGCGAATCTACCTAAATTAAAGTCCATGGGTAAGACTTTGAATTCGAGACCATATTTTTTTCGTAAAAAAGGAAGAAAAGCCCAAGACGGATTAGACATAATTGTCTTACCGTTAAAATCAGCCCAGGTAGTAATTGGACTTGTGTCATGAACCATGAGAGCAGATGGATCATGTTGAAAGATTGAACCAACACAGAGGATGGGTGCACCAGACTGAATAGCAGTGAGAATATTTCCCGAATCTTCCTGTCCTAGTTGTGCCTGATTTGTTGCGACTTTGGTAAGAACATACGCATTAGGACCGCCCTGAACGATGGTTACTTTTAAGCCTTCTTGCGCATAATAACCTAAAGCATCAGCGGTGTAGAAAGCTCCATGCTCAGGTTCAGCCACCCAATCGAGTTGAAGCGTGATGGGATACAGCGCTTTTGTTGGAGTAGTAGATTCGTTCTTCTTACATCCGACGATTGCTAGACTGAGTACTGTGAGGAATAATAAACTTTGGCAGCGCATTTGGTATGCAAAATACCGTATAAAAGAGGCTATAAATAGCAAATCAGAGTGTATCTTTTTTGATAAGCGAAGGATGCCAGTTATGTAGGAAGGTCCAGTAGATAAGGTTGATACTTCCAACGAATAGAAAGCCGAGTAAGCAGGCCAGGGCACCCGTTGCATAGAGGGCGGGTGTTTGTAGCTGAGCAAAATAAGAGATCGCCATAAATCCCATACCTGCTGTTCCGTTTTGCGCACTGCCGGTAAGGAAGTCTCCTGTAATGGCTCCGATCGGAGCTAAAGTGGCAGCGATTTTAACACCTGTAAGGAAATGGGGTAGAGCAGAAGGAATACGTAGATAATAGAGCTCTTGAGCCTTCGTGGCATTAGACATGGTAAAGACTTCGAGCAAATGATGATCAACGGATACAAATCCAAGTGTCGTATTAGCAACGATGGGGAAGAAACAGATCATGAAAGTAACGGCGACAATACTTGGTAGTCCTTGGCCAAGCCATAAGACAAAGATGGGCGCTAGGATGATGACCGGAGTCATCTGAAGAATGAGAATATAGGGATAGAATGATTTTTTAAGGCGAAAGGAAAATGCCATTAAAAAGGATAAAAGAAAGCCACCGATCACAGCACAGATAAACCCTAAGAAAGCGCCTTGGCCTGTAATCCAGGCGGAAGTAAGCAGGGCTTTCCTTTCTGTCCAAGAGGTAATTAAAATTTGATCAGGACGTGGAAGGACAAAGGAAGGAATTTTAAAAGAATAGATAATTAAATACCAGAGTCCTATCAGGCCTGCGCCCGCACCTAAGGGAAGTAAAAATGAATATTTGGATTTCATTTTAAAGCACCTCCCTAAGTTTATGCATCGCCTGGGCTTGGAGTTTTAAAAAAGCATCACTTTCACGAAGTTCAGCGGTACGAGGGTAGTCAAAGGGAACATTAATAATCGTATGGATACGTCCAGGTTTTTGACTAAGAATAACAACGCGCGTTGAAAGAAAAATAGCCTCTGAAACGGAGTGGGTTACGAAAAAGGCTGTGAATGGATCCTGTTGTTTAATCGCGAGTAAGTCTTCGTTTAGTTTGTGACGACTCATTTCATCGAGTGCGCCAAAAGGCTCATCCAGAAGTAATATTTTAGGAGATGTACTTAAAGCGCGTGCGATTGAAACACGCATTTTCATGCCACCCGATAATTGCCAAGGATATTTTTTCTCAGCACCTTCTAAGCCCACTAGTGTTAGCATAGCTTGTGCGCGGCTTCTCTTTTTTTGTTTTTCTTCACCTCTTAGCTCTAGGGGAAGTTCAACATTAGCGAGCGCTCTTCTCCAAGGTAGCAAACTTGCATCTTGAAATACAAAAGCGGTTTCATGGCGTTTCGCCTGAGGTGTTTTTCCTTCAACGCTGAGTGTTCCAGAAGACGGATTTAATAATCCGGCTATTAATCGAAGAAGCGTTGATTTACCGCATCCACTGGGTCCTACAAAGGTGATAAATTCGTTTTTACGCACTACGAGATTAACATTTTCTAGAATGTTAATCTCCTCATTGAATCGCTTGGAAATATTATCTAAGCGAACAAACTCTTCTTCAGAAAAAGACATGCGGTGTGTAGGAAGCTATAAAATGTAAGCTACTCAGTCTACTTTGACTTATGACGATAACAAGTGTGAATACAGCGGACTTTAGGGATAGCGGCTAAGTCCTTGCGTCTAATCTTAGGTATGTAAAACTCACCCCTATGGACGCTATTGAATTAAAATTAAAAGAATTGGGTCATGTATTACCTCCTGCACCTCAGCCTGCAGGGTTTTATGTCCCTTATCGTATCAATGGTAATAATCTCGTTTTATCCGGTGTGATTAGTACTTCGGTTGGTCCTGTAACCCATACGGGCCAGGTAGGAAAAGACCAAACGGTTGAGTCGGGTTATGCAGCAGCACAAGTATGTGCACTGAATACACTCGCAACCATTAAATCAGCGCTCGGTAGCCTCGACCGTGTGAAAGAGTTTATTTTCTTAAGTGGATTTGTGAATGCTGTTTCTGGATTTGATCAGAGCCCACAAGTCATCAATGGCGCGAGTGAACTTTTCGTGAATCTGTATGGGGAACCAGGTAAGCATGCGCGTGCAGCCGTTGCTGTCGCCGGTCTTCCTCGTAATGCGATTGTAGAAATTCAGGTTACTGTACGATTCGAGTAAACTAAGGCTTTTGCAGTAACGAGAGGATATGTGCTAAAGCAGGACTTGCTTGGTCTTTAACAATCACTTGAAGACCAAGAGAGAGCCCAGAGTCTAGGATAACGGGAATAGTGAGAATAGGTCTACCTGCTACACTTCCTGGAGTTGTGAGCTCTAGAATCCGACTTCTATTTTCGTTTGTTAAATGTGCTTTGGATAAAGCAACAAATGGAGCTGTGGGAAGAATTAAGAAATCGGCTGTCTTAAAATAGTTTTCAAAAAAGAGTTCGATCGCTTCTTTGTTTTTTAAGGCGCGTTTAATATCTGTCTTTGTCCAGTTTTCTGCGCGTTTTATACGTTCTAATACCTCAGGTGAGTAGTGCCCTTCGTAGGACTTTAACCAAGGAAGATGAACTTCATACGTTTCCTTACTTTGTAAAACGGTATAAGTAGTGGTTGCTTCTTTGAAGACTTCGACCGCTTCGTTTGTTAGTTCTTTTGCTGCTACAGGGCAAAGTTTTGACGTGAAACGAGTGAACACATTACTCACAGCCTCATCTAAACTAGGCCATGGAAGATAGTAACCTTTTGGTTGTACTTCTGGGCTACTCTTAACAGCGGTAAGGGCAGTTAAGGTTGTTAGCATTTCATTCGCACTACGCGTAAACCATCCTGCTGTATCGAAACTGGTACTTAAGGGGAAAGCGTCTGATATCCACGGACTTTTTGGAGCCGTTCTAAAACTAAACAATCCACAAAAGGCAGCGGGTAGTCTGAGAGAACCTGCTGTATCTGTTCCGATCGCAAGCGGCGCTACTTCAGATGCAACCACTAAAGCTGAGCCACTACTTGAGCCACCTGTTGTACGTCCTGAAAAACGCGGGTGTTCGCAGTCACCGAAGTGTTTATTTTCTCCGGTGAGTCCGTAGGCAAATTCATACAAATGGGTTTTACCTACACAGACAGCTCCTTGTTCTTTTAAGGCAGTAACTAGTGCTGCATCTACTTGAGCCGGTTGTCTCACTTCTTTTAAGAAAGCGGAGCCAGCTTGAATTACATCCCCTTTTGTTTCAAAGAGGTCTTTAACGAAAAAAGGAATCCCCGAGAGCGGGCGATTTTTTTGAGCAGAACTAAAACGGTTAACGAGTTCTGCTTCATGAGGCATGGATGCTATAGCCGCTTTTCTTTGAGAGGGCGGCAGTGCATCGACACTATGTCTTAGATGCGAAGCAGCTTCCCATGCGGAAAGCTGCTTCCAGTCTTTGAATGTCATTTCGGTGCGCCTTGCGCATAATAACGAGCACGCAGACGTAAACCATTAAGACGGATAAAGCCGGTCGCATCATTTTGATTATACCAGCTCTTTACGCCTTCCATTGAAGCTATGTGTGGATCGTAAAGTGAGTACTTTGATTTACGACCACAGGTAATGATATTACCCTTATAGAGTTTAAGGCGTACGGTGCCTGTTACGTGCTTTTGACTTTCGTCAACTAAGGCCTGCAGTGCTTCACGTTCTGGGGCAAACCAGAAGCCGTAGTAAACGAGTTCTGCATACTTAGGTATGAGCGAATCACGTAAGTGCATTACTTCGCGGTCCATTGTTAATGACTCAACCTGACGGTGAGCTTGCATTAAAATGGTTCCACCTGGTGTTTCATAAACGCCGCGGGACTTCATGCCGACAAAGCGATTTTCAACTAAGTCGACTCGACCAATACCATGTTTACCACCTAAGCGGTTGAGTTCTTTGAGTACGCCAGCAGGGGTTAATTTTTTACCATTAACGGCTACGCAGTCACCTTTAACGAAATCTAGTTCTACGTATTCAGCTTTGTTTGGTGCGTCTTCTGGTGAAACAGAAAGTTTAAACATCGCCTTGTTTGCTTTGGTCGTAGGATCAAACCAAGGATCTTCTAAGATACCTGCTTCGTAAGAAATGTGCAGTAGATTGCGATCCATCGAGTATGGCTTCTTCAGAGACGCCTCGACTGGAATCTTATGCTCACGGCAGTAGTCGATCATTTCTGATCTACCTGGGAATTCATTACGGAATTCATCAATTTTCCAAGGAGCAACAATCGAAAGCTGCGGCGCTAGTGCCATGTAGGTTAACTCAAAGCGGCACTGGTCGTTACCTTTACCGGTAGCACCGTGAGCGACCGTGTCTGCTTTTTCTTTCTTTGCGATTTCTACTTGGGCTTTAGCAATCAGGGGACGCGCAATTGAAGTTCCTAAATAATATTGGCCTTCGTAAATCGCGTTCGCACGAATCATGGGATAAATGTAGTCGCTTGCGAATTCTTCGACTAAATCGAGGGTGTAGTGCTTAGAGGCACCTGTCTTGCGTGCTTTTTGTGGTAGGCCCTTGAGTTCTTCCTCTTGGCCGATATCTGCTGCAAACGTTACGATTTCAGCATCATATTTTTCACGTAGCCATTTTACGATAACGGAGGTGTCTAAACCCCCAGAGTAAGCGAGAACGATTTTCATGGAGTGAGTATTAGTTTAGCACAAATGCGAGAGAATCGCTTTTTGTACATGAAGACGATTTTCAGCCTCATCGAAAATAATCGAACGAGGATTATCAAGGACTGCTTGTTCTACTTCTTCACCTGGGTGAGCAGGTAAGCAGTGCATAAAAAGAGCATCGGGTTTAGCGGCAGCAAATAATTTAGCTGTTACGGCATATGGTTTCATAAGCAGCGCTCTTTGTTTAGCTTCTGCTTCTTGTCCCATACTTGTCCATACATCGGTATAAACAATGTCAGCATCTTGAACTGCTTCATACGGGTCTGTTGTAACCTGATACTCTATTGCACGACCCTCTGATTTTAAAAGCTGATTAATTTTATCACCTGGCTTGTAGCCGGAAGGACCTGCGAGTGAAATCTTCATACCAAACAAACTCGCGGTTAAAATCCAGGAGTTCGCCATGTTGAAGCGCGTGTCGCCTAAGAAAGCAATTTTACGTCCCTTAAGTGAACTGACTAAGTCGCCGGTTGGACCTGCCCACTTTTCTGCGGCACTGAATGCGTCTGTTAAGGTTTGGCAGGGATGTAGAAAATCGGTGAGTGCGTTAATGACAGGAACATTTCCTGCCGCTGCGAGCGTTTCCACATCACTATGGTCATGGGTTCTTACAATAATGCCATGCACATAACGCGATAACACTCTAGCCGTATCAGCGACTGTTTCGCCACGACCTAACTGAATATCGTTTTTGTTTAAGAAAATAGCATGTCCACCGAGTTCATGGATACCGACTTCAAAGGATACCCGTGTACGTGTGCTCGATTTTGAAAAAATCATAGCCCAGGTTTTTCCACTCAGCGGTGATGAAACTCCCTTGCCTCGGTTTTTCTTAAACTCGCGTGCGAGCGAAAAGACCTGGGTGAGATCCTTGAGTCTAAGGTCGGTCTCTTTAAGAAGGTGTTTCATTGAATGAAACGTTAAAATCTAGGCATTTAAACCAGTTCAGACCAGCGGAAAAGATGCCTCCTAGTAATTCCTGCCTTTAAATCCTTTAAGTATATGATTTACATATACTTAAGAACTTACAATTACCCTTAGAATAGAGCCTTTTTTTAGGCTTTAGATGCTAGGCACTTCGTTATGATCTCAAGGCACTTGTCTAGCTCTTGAGAGCTCACGTTTAAGGGTGGTAGTAAACGTACTACGTTTCCACCAGCGGATGGAACGAGTAGTCCATGTTCTCTAAAGAGTGCCACATAGCTAGCTGGATCCGAAGCCATCTCTAAACCAACTAAGAAGCCTTTACCTCTTACAGCCTTAATGTGGTTAGGGAATTGGCGAGCAAGTGATTGAAGTTGTGCAATGAAAGGAGCGCTTGTTTTTGCAACGTGATCAACAAGATTCTCTTTTTCGATGACATCTAAAACGGCGAGTGCTGCTGCACAGGCAAGTGGTGTTCCACCAAAGGTCGTACCATGTTGACCAGGGTGAAATAGATCGGCTGCTTTTTCACTTACCCAAATAGCTCCGATCGGAAAACCTCCACCGAGGCCTTTAGCCATACCAATAGCATCAGGGGTAATACCTGCATACTCATAGGCATAGAATTTTCCAGTACGGCCAATACCGCACTGCACTTCATCTAGCATGAGTAAAATGTTTTTACGGGTGCAGAGTTCTCTTAAGCCTACAAGAAATTCATTTGTACAAGGACGAACGCCACCTTCACCTTGAATCGTTTCAACCATGATTGCTGCCGTCTGGTCATCAACTAAGGCTTCGAAACTTTCAAGGTTGTTTAGGTCAGCAAAAACAAAACCGGGAGTCATTGGCCTAAAGCCATGCTGAATTTTTTCTTGGGGTGTAGCACTCATGCCACCAAAGGTGCGGCCATGAAATGCGGAATTTGCACAAATGACTTTGTAGCAGATGCCTTCTTTGCCACCTGACTTTTGCATGCCGTGAAGCCGCGCAAGTTTAATGAGCGCTTCATTGGATTCTGCACCACTATTACAAAAGAAAACCCTACCAGGACCTGCGTAGCCAACGATACGTTTGGCAAGTTCACCCTGATTAGGATGTCTAAAGAGGTTGCTCGTATGAATTAATTCACCGGCTTGTTTACGAACCGCTTCAACCCAGGCAGGATGGCAGTGACCTAATGCACTGACGGCGATACCGGATGTGAAATCTAAGTAGGATTTACCTTCGTCATCCCAAACCGTAGTGCCACTTCCTTTAGTAAGCGTAATCGCAGGCCTGCCGTAGTTCTTAAGAACATGTGCATCATAGAGTGCGGCAGAATTCGTACGAATGAGTGATGAATGTTTATCCATGTACAATCTCTGTTCCAATGCCTTTGTCGGTAAAGATTTCTAGCAGTAGGCTATGCGGTAGTCGACCGTCAATAAAGTGAACACGCTGCACACCGTCTTGGAGTGCTTTTACAGCACTCATGACTTTAGGTCTCATACCCTTATCAATGATGCCTTTTTGTTTTAGTTCATCGACTTGGCTTATCTTTAAAGTAGAGATCAGGCTCTTGGGATCAGGAGGAGCTGAGAGTAGTCCAGGGACATCACTCATATATACTAAGCGGCGAGCTCTTAAAGCGCTCGCTACTTTTCCTGCGACGAGATCCGCATTTACGTTGTAAGGCTTTCCGTCGATTGCTTCAGCGACCGGTGAAATGACTGGAACAAAGCCTTCAGCGATTTCTTTTTTGATGAGTTTTACTTTAACTTCAGTGACTTCACCAACAAAGCCTAAGTCAACGGTATTACCGTCATCGTCTACGGTGAGTTTTTCACATACTAGAACGGAGTCACCAGGAAGACCTTTTGGTTTTGCCTTAGCTGTAGCAATAGCAGCGCAGACATCTTTATTTACGATTTCATCGAGTGTCTTCTTAACAATCGCGATCGTGGCTTCGTCTGTGACACGCATGCCATTAATGAAATTAGCTTTAAGGCCAGAATTTTCCATGGCCTTCGTGATTGCTTTACCACCACCGTGGACAACCACTACGTTGATTCCTACTGCGGCAAGAAAGGCAATGTCATACGCAACACGCGTACGTGTTACGGGATCAGGATCATCCATGAAGCTGCCACCATATTTGATGACAAACGTTGATCCGTGAAAATCTTGTATGTAGGGAAGTGCATCGAGGAGCACTTTCGCTTTTGCGGTTACTTCGGAAACATCCATTTTTTACGGATTATAAAACACAGCCTAATTGCTGTGTGTTTAAGGAGAGCCTGAGAGTATCTTTCACTGGTTGCTTGGTATAGGTAAGCACAGTAGCGCACACTTGTGCAGGATTTCGATAATATTTTTTGATCTTTAAACGATTTTCTTAAGAAACCGACTGGTTGGAAACACGGTAGAGCTTCAGCTAGAAGAATAATGTGGTGGACTTCTCGGTCTTTATTTTAAGTGTTAAAGACTTAAACATGCCTAGTACGTCACTTCATTTTTCAGATCGTGCAAGTCACCGCGCGTGGCTTGCTTCACAAGCTAAGTTGCCAGCAGGTTTTCGTGTAGGAACAAGCCGATTTGATTTTGTGCCCAAGGAAGCGCCAAAGCCGGCCAAAATGACGCTGACACTGATCACGCTTGATAAGCCAACCACCGACTTTGCAGCTGTATTTACGAAGAATGCATTTCCAGGAGCTCCTGTGATTTTAGGTCGTAAGCGCTTACAGGCAAAACAGCTTGGTGCTATCATCATTAATAATAAGATTTCCAATGTATGTGCTCCTGGTGGAGAACAAGCTTCAGAGACGCTGTGTGCTGAAGTCGGTAAGCAGTTAGGACTTAGTGCAGATGAAGTTCTACCAAGTTCAACAGGCGTAATTGGTTGGGGTTTACCTGTGGATGCGATGAAGGAAGCGCTTCCTAACGCGGTAGCACAACTTGCAGCAGGTTCTATTTTACCTGCAGCTGAAGGAATTGTTACAACCGATTTATATCCAAAGATTCGCCGCTTTGACTTAGGCCAAGGCTCGGTAGTGGGTATTGCAAAAGGTGCAGGTATGATTGAGCCAAACTTGGCTACCATGCTTGTTTATATTTTAACGGATATACAGATTGAGCGTGCAGAATTAAGAGACGTGTTAAATCACGTGGTCGCAGACTCTTTCAATGCGATCAGTATTGATAGTGATACAAGTACCTCAGATACGGTTGTTCTTATTTCTTCTGGTAAAGTTCCCTGTGTAGATAAGGCTGCATTTGTTCGTGGTTTAAAGCAGGTGTGCTGTGACTTAGCAGAAGATGTGGTGCGTAACGGAGAAGGTGTTCGTCACGTTATCAAAGTCGCTGTTACTGGAGCTAATGATGTAGCTTTTGCACGTGCTTTAGGTAAAACAATCGTTAATGCACCGCTATTTAAGTGTGCGGTAGCTGGTAATGATGCCAATGTAGGCCGCTTGGTGCAGGCGATTGGTAAATACGTTGGCGCTACCGATTCTAAAACGGATTTAAGTAAGCTTCAGGTAAAACTTGGCGGCATTACTATTTTTGCAAACGGTGTTTTTCAGTTAGATCCAACAAAAGAAAAAGCACTCTCCGAGCATTTAGTAAGTGCTGAACTCTATAAGAGCATTATTGCTAAAGACGGAGTTTTTACTGCTGCGGTTGATTTTCCTCCCCACGAAAAGTGTGTCGAGGTTCATGTCGATATCGGCACAGGTTCTTGTGCTGCGACTATCTTTGGTGGTGATCTCACTCACGAATATGTGAGTGAGAACGCAGACTACCGAAGCTAAGGCTTAAGCCTTAGCTTTATTGATTAACGTGCACTACCTTTGCAGGTGGGAAGCCGTTAAAATACGTTGCTGAAGCGTGGCTATAAGCTCCTATCTTTTCGCTGTAGACAAAGTCACCGCGTTCTAAGTTAGGAAGCGTTTCAGCCATGGACACAACGTCTAGAGCGTCACAGGTTGGACCGAATACGGAGCAAATTTGAGTTGGGCCTTTCTTGAAAGCCTTCACGGGATATTTGCAGTGGTCAAAAATAACGCCGGAGTACGTGTGATAAACACCATCATTGATGTAGTAGCACATCTTGTTATCACGCACCGCTTTTCCTATGACTGAAGATACGCAGTATCCCGCAGAAGCGACCATGTAGCGTCCTGGTTCTGCAAGAATTTGAATATCCTTCGGGAAGAGGCGATCGATCTCGGTGTTGATGACTTTAGCGAGTTCTTTAAATGGCTTAACTGATGAATCGTAAGGAGCTGGGAAGCCGCCACCGATATCAATTAAGTTCATCTTCGTGTAGCCGCGGTCTTTTGCTTCTTTGAATACGGAAGCAGTCAAATTGAGCGCTTGAACGTAATTTTCGAAATTCGTTGTTTGGCTACCAACGTGGAAACTAATGCCTTCAACCGTTAAGCCTGCTTTGTCGGCTTCTAAGATTAAATCAACTGCTTCACCTGGGGATGCACCGAACTTGGAGGATAATTCCACCATAGCACCGGTGTTAGGTACTTTGAGTCGAAGTGCTAGGCCAGCATTAGGAGCGTGCTTTTTAATCTTCTTAATTTCTTCCGAGTTATCGAAAGTAACTAATGGTTTGTACTTATTTAATTCCTCTAAAGTCGTCGTAGGCTTGGTAGGATTTGCATAAATAATCTTATCCCAAATCCATTCCTGACGCTTCTTGGCAGACATGTGCTTGATGTTTTCATGCACGATGTCGAATTCAGGCATCGATGCGACATCGAAGCTTGAACCCTCTTTGTATAGGGTTCTCACAATCGCAGGATCAGAGTTCGCTTTGACAGCGTAGTAAATCTGAACGCGTGGTAAATATTTCCTAAACTGACGGTAATTGCTCCTGAGTTCATCATGATCGATGATGAACAGAGGAGTACCGTGAATCTTGGCGAGCTTTTGAAGCTGCGATTTTGTGATCATCCGTGTAACTTAGACTTAGTCGTTTTGGTTGATTAAGAAGTTCTTAAACTGCCATGGATCTTTGTGATCCAAATCGCGCTTGGTGAAACGGCCAAAGCCTGGCTTTAAATCACGTAGCGGTGTCCAATCTGAGGACTTCGAAATGAACTTACCGAGGTAAGGCTTCGAAATCTTTAAGATGAAGTCGTGTGGCATATCATCAGGAACTACAACGCCTGATTCTTGATTTTCCATCATCCACATGGATGCAGCGACTACCGAGATAGCAACTTGCATCGTAGTAGCATTTTGGTGCGGTACTAATTTGCGTGATTGCTCGATGCTTAGATCGCTACCAATCCACCAGGAATTGTAATCGTGACCCATGAGGAGTGCACCTAAGATATCTGAACCTGAGGTGATTTCATCATTCATGATGCGCTGATTTTCGACTAAACGATAATCATAGCCGCGCATTTCATTGAGTGATGCAATAGCGGTATCGCAAGGGTTGTAAGCGTAGTGAACGGTTGGGCGGTAAAGCGCTTTGCCATTCTTCCAAACGGTGAGTTTGTCAGAAATCGTGAATGCTTCACCGTGACGAACAACCATACCTTGAATGCTGTAGTTAGGTACCCAGGAGCGAACCCAAGTATTGATACCCATACGGCCTAAGCAGATTTGATTCTTTGGACCGCTCTTGTGGGTGTAAGCGAGTTCAGGAAGTTCTTTTTCGTGTGTACCCCAACCAAGTTCTGCAGTCGTTGTACCTTCTTCACGGAAGCCTTCAATGCTCCATGTGTTTACGAATTCATCGACTTGCTTTGGAACGTCACTGATTTGTGTATCACGTTCACTGCAGTGAATAACTTTAACACCGAGTTTATGAGCGAGGTTATTAAAGGAACGGTCGCTGATTAATTGAGTGAGTTCTTCAGCTTTACGACCTTTTGCCTTCTTGTCTGCGATAAGGCTTTGAGCGATATCGATAAGACCTTGCTTAGTGAAGTGAGAGATGAGTCCTGGATTTGCACCGTGTTCGATAACTGCGGTTGGACCTTTGGTCTTCCACTTTGAAATCATCTTACGAAGATTCATGTGGCGCCAGTAAAGTGTGCGCTCCGTTGGGTGCTTGTTAGGACCACCTGCATATGGATCCCAGAGTTCTGTGGAGGTGTTGATGTAGAGAACACCGTGGTCATGACACCACTGAAGAATTTCACAGGCGTCGATGTTCCAAGCTAAGTCGATTAAAAGATCACCTGCGGAAAGATACTTACTGAGTACCTTAGCCATGTTATCTTCAGTAACACGGTCTTTGACATACTTTACGCCTTTGGATGTCCATGCCTTTAATTTGTCGGACTTATTTACGAAATCCATGATCGTAATGTTACTTGCTGGCACCTTTACGTGCTTGAGCAAGATAGGCAGTGTACATTCAGCTACGGCACCGTAGCCTACGAATAGGATTTTTTTATTGAATTGTGTCATGTGAGTTAAAATACAAGTACTGTTGGAAAGCGCTTTTTCGACAAGATTTTTGTTACGTGATTGTGTCGGCTTAAAGAAGCCCACTTGTCTCATCCCAGCCTTCCCAGAGGTTTAATGTCTGGACTGCCTGGCCGCCGGTTCCTTTGTAGAGGTTATCTTCGGCAGAAGTGATGATGAAGTTGTTTGTTCTTGGGTCGTAGGCTGCAGACATATCCACACGGTTTGTTTCTATGACGTGAGCGGTATCTGGCGTTTCACCGGTTGGTAAAAGCTGGATAAAGGAGGACTTTCCGTAGGCCTTCTTCCACGAAGCATAGACCATATCGAGTGTTGAGCCACCTGCAGCAGGTAAAGTAATGGTGGTTGCGATACCAAAACGCATCGGAGCTAGGTGCGGATTAAATTGAACGATTGTTTTCGCACCTGTGTGCAGAGCGAGCTGTTCCTCAATTTCAGAAAGGTGGCGGTGTTTAACGAGTCCGTATGCTTTCGCACTTTCGGCACGCTCTACATATAAATAGGTTTCTTCTACTTTTCTTCCTGCACCACTTACACCGCTAAAGCTATTGATAACGATGTGCTGACGAGAAACGATACCGTCTCTTAAGAGAGGTATTAAAGGCACTAAAATACTGGTTGGGTAGCAGCCAGGAGAAGCAACAATCTTTGCTTCTTTTTTCCAAGCTGGGTCTGTAATTTCAGGAAGTACATAACGCGCAACCGGAAGTAATTCAGGAGCGTGATGTTTTCCGTAGTAGTGTTCGTAGGTTTCTAAATTTGCGATTCTGAAGTCAGCGCTTAGATCAATCACGCGTTTACCTGCAGCCACTAATACTTTTGCGTATTCTGCAGCAGCGCCGTGAGGTAATGCCAAAAAGAAAAGTGGAATGTCGGTTGCAGCGAGTGCAGCTGCATCTGAAGCGCTGAAAACTAAACCTTTATCAACACCACGAAGTGAAGGAATAACTTTGCCTAGTGCCTTGCCTGCGTGAACGCGTGATGTGACTGCAGCAAGCTGTGCGTGTGGATGACGCAAAAGTAGTTTAACTAAAACTTCGCCCGCATAACCGGACGCTCCAATAATACCAACCTTCATAGAGTGACATCTAAGCGGTGAATGAGCCTATTCACAAATCATTTTCACAGGGAAAATGAAAAAAGTAACTTAATTTAGCCACACGTTTGTAACGCATAAAACAGCTTAACTTTAAAACCTGAATTCTAGGCCTGTTGAAAAAACTCCTACGCGGCTTGAATTGTGTTTGATAGCTGAGTTTGAGGTGCCTGGTGCGGCTAATGAGAGCGAATTTTGTGTGTAAACCCAGCTTGCTGAGAGGTTAACGCTTTGGCTAATTTGATAGGGTACAAGCACGCCTAAATTGGCGTAGTGGGTAGACTTTGTCAGTGATTCTGGGCTTGGTGTAAGGTGTGTTTGCTTTAGCGCTCCTATATGGGAGAAGAAATCAATTTCCGTTCCTAGTGTTAGCAGCGGAAGGCTATAACTCGATGCCAGTTCGTAAGTGCTTCCTTGAAGCGATACATCGTAGAAGTAGCGGGGTTTTAATTTAATACCTGCTATATTAAAGGTTGCACTTATCCCTGGTTCTAGGTGGCTGCGATAGATGCTTTGACCGAGTGATTTAGCAGTAAGGTAAGTTAGGTCACTCGTATTATCTTTGGGGCATGTGTAGAATGTTAAGTCCGGTGTGAGGGAAAAAAACGAATCGAACACAAAGGCGTAAGAAGCGTGATAGTTTACTTGTGCATATGTTTGAGCGTCACTGCTTGTTACATCTGCTTGAAAGCTTCCGTAACTTATTTCTAAAGGAATTTCTAAGCTCGATTTGGCTAGTTCCTCTCCTCTAAAAATAACTTTGGAATCAAAGCTAGGTGTGATGGTGGCACTCACCTCTGGAGCGCTTTCTTGAATAACGAAAGGAGTAGTAGAACCAAGCGTCACCGAACTTACTGTCACCATGATAAGGGTGGTTATAAGTAATAGGGTTCTGTTAATGATCCACATGGTTGGGTGAGCTAAGAGGGATCTTAAAATAGGATATTTAAAAGGGACACAAAAAAAGCCCCACCGAATAAGGTGAGGCTTTTTGTAAAGTGACAGAAACGATTAACGTTTGCTGAACTGGAAGCGTTTACGAGCACCTGGTTGACCGGGCTTCTTACGTTCCTTCTGACGAGGATCGCGCTTAATCAGACCAGCTTTCTTAAGAGCAGGACGATTTTCGAGATTCATCTTCTGAAGTGCGCGAGCAATGCCGTGAGCAACAGCACCTGCTTGGCCGGCAACACCGCCGCCAACGACATTAGCTGTAACGTCTACTTTGTCTTTCATCGAAACAACTAAGAGCGGAGCGTATGCTTGCTTTGAGAAGTTTTCGTGAGAGAAGTAAACGTCAAATGAACGACCATTTACGGTCATTTTGCCTGATCCTTCGGATAGGCGAACGCGAGCAGTTGCTGTCTTACGACGTCCTGTTGCTATGAAGATGTTAGTTGCGATACTCATGATCTCTATCAGACGGAAACTTTAACTGGGTTTTGTGATTCGTGGGTGTGGTTAGGACCTGCGAATACGCGGAGCTTGGTTAGCATGCGATTAGCAATGCGATTCTTTGGAAGCATGCCTTTGACAGCGTGCTCAATGATAAATTCTGGGTGTTTTTCGCGCATTAACTTTAAGCTGCGATAGCTTTCGCCACCTACGAAACCAGAGAAGAACATGTATTCGTTCTGGTCTTCCTTCTTACCTGTGAGGACAACCTTCTCGGCATTGATCACGATAACGTAATCACCTGTGTCAACGTGTGGTGTATAGGATGCTTTATGGCGGCCGCGGATGATATTGGCTGCTTTCACGGCGAGACGGCCTAATACAACACCTTGGGCATCGATGATATGCCACTTAGGTTGAACGGTCTCCTGTTTAGCGAGGAAAGTTTTCATGGGAAAAGAGGCCAAATGCAAAGGTTTAGGGACCTAGTGTCAACCCTCGTTTTGGCAATACTGATAATAGGCTGAAATAAAAGGACCAAATAAAGGATGATTTCTATCTATATTGATCTTATCGAATTTAGTAAATACATTATTATTAGATACTTATGACATTTCTTGGAAACGACTGCTCAAATAACCGATTTATGAACGAAACTCTTTGACATGCTGGGGGGTGAGGGCAATTGTCTGCCTTCCTTATTGCAGGGTGGAGCAGCCTGGTAGCTCGTCAGGCTCATAACCTGAAGGTCGCTGGTTCAAATCCAGCCCCTGCACCCAATTTAAAGCACAGTTAAGCACTGTAAGACCCGCTCTGGAAGTTACTTCTAGAGCGGGTTTCTTTTTTGGCCCATTTGTTAGGCACAGAAAGGTTCTGTAGCGCACTGGCCAAAAACTGGACACCAACTGGACACCAGATTTTTTGTTTTTAGAGAATACGCCGCCGGCACTCAATCGGTCGCGAGCGCGGACGGTGCTCAATTCTTGCCCGATGGCGAACATGCGTTCACTCGGCTTCAACGCCAACAATTCGCCGGAGTTGAATGTCGGTGCAGGTAGGCGCAATTCGATCCCACCGCACCATCCTGCGTTACGGCACTACGGGAGAAAATCGGCCAATCAGGGTTTCCATGCAAAATAAGTCCATGGTCTTTTTCTCCGGATCGAGCACAGCGCTCCAATTGAGATCGGGTGCCGCCGATGTGAAATTCACATACGGATGTCCGTCTTTTCCCACTCCCTTTCCAATAACACGAAAGCTTACTGTTTGGATATCGTCACTCGATTCTTTGACGCCAGACAAGGTCGCGACGTGATGGTAATACGTGACGTCGATGTGGTCCTTCTTAAAATCAAAGAAACCTGAAGACATGGTTTTTTGTTGGTCATTGACTTCACGTTTCACCCAAAGGCGCTGAAGTCCCACTTCGGGGTTCCTACTCCACCACTCTTTTCGATGTTCTGGCGTGTCCGCATTCTCATGGAGTTGCCATCCGGTTCCAAGAATCAGCACGAGCGCTGCGCCAGCGGCGATCAATCGCCGAACGAGACCCCCAGATTGCCATTGGACATAAACAAACACGAGCGGGACAAAGCCAAAGACACTGAGAACGAAAAAAGCTGCGCCACTCCATTTTTCCCCCGCGAACGGCAGCAATCCGCACACGATAAAATAGCCCAAGAGTATCCAACGACCGCGTATCATGGGATTTCTCCCTCAACCGCCCTGGCACCTACCGCCTCGCGGCCGAGTACGCGGTGCAGACCTCGCAGGCCGGTAGCACGTTTGAGGTGCAGATCGACCGCCAACCGCCAATCACCGCTGCCACTCGCGCCACCGCCGACTGGACAGGGCCGCTGCTAAACGTCCGGAGCAACGCCGGCACCAAGGGCGAGGCCAGCGACAACCGCTGGACCTTTCAAACTGTCGACCTCGGCGCCGTATCCATTGCAGCGACGGGCTCCCACACCCTTGTGATCGCCCCGCGCGCCGTCGCCAAAGACTACCTGTTTTTCCTAAAGTCCGTCACACTTACTTTAGAACGCTGACGTGAAGATCGGACGACTCAAATAGTTGTCGCACCCCGGCCGAACAATCAGACTTGCTTCACTATCGGTGCCGCTTGTAGTCTCGCTTTGTGGATTTGCTCGAGCCTGACTCCTTCGCTTGGTTTGCTTGGGGAAGCCAGTCGTGCGAGCCCGTGCTGCAGGTCAGCGCTAAACTGCAGGCTCCGTTGCGATCTGAGAGAGGCGAGCGCGGAAAGGGCGTGTTGTTGGCGAACACGGTGGACTCACGCCACGAATGATTTCCCCCCCCCGCGCCGCCTGCTCCTAACGTTTGGTTTGCTCATTGTGGGGCAAGGCGTCGTCTTGACGCGAGCCGCCGAGGCGCCCACCCGGATTGCTGATTATCGGGCTTTATCACGTGAGGTGGCAGCACAAGCCCTGCCGGTGCGGGTGCGCGGTGTAGTGACATGGCAGGACAGACGGGGACGTTTCACGGTGCAGGATGACACCGCGGGTGTGTACGTTAACGTCGCTGAAGCTCAGAAGCGTAAAATCTGGCAGGGTGACGATTCGATCGTTCAAAACATCCACGAGGGTCTCGAGTTGGAGATCGAGGCCATCAGCGACCCTGGCGGCTACGCGCCAGTGCTCTTGCCCAGAAACCTGCGTGCTCTAGGGGAGAAACCGCTGCCGCGTGCCCGGCCGACAGAGCCGACGAGATTCTATGGCGGAGCCGAGGCTTCTCAGCGGATCGAGGTACGCGGCGTGATCTCGGGATTTGAGGCCGTGTCTGATTACTGGGTATTGCGCATGAATAACCTTCAGGGGACCTTCACCGTGGAGGCCACTCGTGCCGCAGTGCCGAATCCGAAGGAACTGGTCGATGCAGAGGTTCGCGTGCGCGGCGTTGGGGCGTCGGGCTTCAATACGCACGGTGAACTGACCAACGTGCGGCTGCTCGTCGGATTATCCGGCGATGTAATCGTTGAAAAACCCGCGATGGCGTCACCGTTTGATGCGCCGCTTGTAACGCTGGATGGCCTCATGGCGTTTCGCGCCGAGCCCGTGATGCCGCATCGCATCCGGGTTCAAGGCACGGTGACGTGTGCCGTTCCGGGACTCTTTTTCTTCCTGCAAGAGGACTCACGTGTCGTGCGGGTGGAAACCCGCTCCGACGTGCAACTGAAGGTGGGCGATCGGGTGGAGGCGGCAGGATTCGCCGAAATGGTCCGGCGCGTCGGCGTCCTCGGTGGGGCCGAGGTGCGCGTTGTCGGCGCACAGAGCGTGCCGCCGGCCTCGGCGATCAACCCCGAAGCGATCATGGCGCTCAATGCCGCAGCCAGTTTTACCGGCCAAGCCCCGCAACCGCATGATTATGACGGTCACCTCATCCGCTTCCGTGCTCGTTTGCTCGGCCGGCCGACCGCGCTGGATGAGAAACCGACTTGGCGACGGCTTACCTTGGAGCAGGGGAACATGGTCATTGGCGCGATCCTTTACGGTGACAAACCGGAGGCACTCGATGCGTTGCAATCGGGGAGCGAGTTGGAAGTCATCGGTATCGTGCAACTCGAATACGCGCCTATCTCCCAGATACAGCAATCGTTTCGACCAGTACGACTAGACGTGCTGCTGCGCAGCGCGGGGGACGTGACGGTTGTGCGGGCGCCGTCGTGGTGGACCGTGCAGCGCTTGCTGGGAGTGCTCGCGATCGGGATGCTGGCCTTCGGCGGAGCACTCTTATGGGTTTGGCAATTGCGACAGCAGGTGCAGCGAAAGGCCCAGGAACTCGCGGTTGAAATACATGCACGCCGGGATGCCGCGATCGAGTTCCAAGCCACGCTACGCGAGCGCAGCCGCCTCGCCGCGAACCTGCATGACACGCTGCTTCAGACTATCGGCGGCATCGGTTTTACGCTCGAAGCCTGCCGGGCTGACTCTGCCGCTCTCGGGTCGGATGGAAAGCTGGGTGCGAATCTGGAGATGGCGCGGCGGATGCTGGATCACGCCGAGGTTGAACTTCGCGGATCAGTCTGGGCACTGCGCAGCGTGCCGATGAGCGGCATGGAACTGCCAGAAGTGTTGCGGTCACTGGCCCAGCGTGCCAGTATCGGCCAGCGGGCAAAAGTTGTCGTGCTGACCGACGGCAATCTTCCGAAGATACCTGACTTTGTCGCTGGCAATCTCGTGCTGGCCGCACAGGAGGCACTGCACAATGCCCTCAAGCACGGCAACCCAAAGGCAGTCGAAGTCGAAGTTCGGCTAGTCAAACCAGGCTGGGTGAGCCTGATTATCCGCGACGACGGGGCGGGGTTTTCTCCCGGCTCACAGGCGGGCGCTGCGGACGGCCACTTCGGATTGGCCGGCATCCACGAACGCATGGAGCGACTCGGTGGAATAACTCGGATCGAAAGTGCTCCCGGTCGGGGTACGACCGTTTCTCTGGAAGTGCCGCTTCGCTCCTACGATGAAGACATGGCCTGAGGCCCGACCCGATGGCCGAACGGCCAGTCGATCAAACGGAGCGCTTCCGTTAGTATTCCTCCTTTAACGCCCGACTGCAGCCATGCCGACGACCACACCCATTCGCCTCCTCATGGTGGACGACCACCCCATGCTGCGCGCTGGCCTGGCCCTGGTGCTAAACAGCGAGCCTGGCTTTCAGGTTGTCGCCGAGGCAGACGATGGCCCGACGGCACTCGCGCTGTGGCGCGAGCGGCGGCCGGATGTCATGCTGTTGGACCTCAGCATGTCGGGGATGGATGGGATTGAGACGTTGGAACGACTGCGGGCCGAGTTTCCCGATGCGCGAGTGCTCATGCTGACTTCTTCGGAGGCTCCGGAGGACGTCCGCCATGCGCTCGCTGCCGGAGCCGGAGGCTACGTGACCAAGAACGTGCGCCGCGCCGAATTAGTAATGGCGATTCGCTCGGTCTACGCCGGTGGGCAGCATGTTGGCGAAACGGTTGCCAACATGATCGCCGCGAGTAAGGAAACGGGTGAAATTTCCCGTCGCGAGGTGGAGGTCTTGGAGTTGGTCCGGAAGGGTTTCACCAACGTCGAAATTGGCCGCCTGCTGGGCATTTCGGAGCGCACCGCGAAATTCCATGTCGCGAACTTGCTGGTGAAACTTCAGGCCTCCGATCGCGCTGAGGCGGTTGCCCGCGGCTTTGAGCGCGGCTTGCTTAAGGTTTGATTAGGTGAACTGGCCGGTCGGCCAGTAGCGCGTTGGCGTGGTATCGCTATACTCGGGGGCGTCGAAAGTTCTGATTCGCCTCCAAACCTACCACCAATGAAGCCCCTTCGCCCCGCCGCACAGACGTACCTAAGCACCGTGAAGACCAACCCGACCGTGCGGCTCATCGCCGTGTTCGCCGTACTCGCCACCACTATGGCATCGGCCCAAACCGCGCCGGCACTCCGGCCGAGTTCACTCGCAAGTGATGAGGCCGTCGTGCTCTCGCCGTTTACCGTGAGCACGGATAAAGACGTTGGTTTCGTCGCCGCTTCGTCGGTTTCGGGTGGTCGCACGGCCAGCGACCTCTCGGACACCCCGATTGCGTATACGGTGCAAACGCAGGAGTTCCTCAATGCGCTTAATATTACGAGCCTCGATGATGCCTTCGAGTGGTCGCCGAATTCGTCTAAGTACATGGATGATCAACAAGCCGGCGTCGCGCTGGGCGTTGACCCCATGTCAAATTCCACGGTGCGCGGGGTGGCATCCGGCGCGCCCATGCGCAATTTCTTCAATGTCAGCTACACGTTCGACGCCTATAATACCGAGCGCTTCGATTACATGCGCGGACCGAATTCGGTCCTTTTCGGTGCCGGCACGATCAGCGGTTCGGCCAACACCCAGACAAAGCAGGCCAATCTCAACCGCCGGCTTGATGACATCCGGCTCAGCTTGGACTCGCATGGCGGCGTTCGATTCGCTGGCGACGTCAATGCTCCGATCGGCCGGAAAGCGGCGCTGCGGCTAAACGTGGTCAAGGACGACGGTAAAACCTGGCGCGACGGGGAAATCAAAAACAAGACCGGCGCCTACCTCGCCTTCACCATGGACCTTGCGCCGACAACCCAGTTGAGGGTCGGTGCGGAATATGCTCGCGACGAAATTCGCCAGATGATCACCCCCTTGCGGGACAACCTCTCCGGATGGGATGGAACCACCTACGGCCTTCAGTCGTTCACCGTCGCAAGCGCCACTTATACTCCGCATGGCGTGTCCCGTATCGGCACATCCACCACCTCCGCGACCTACATTCTTTCGCCGGACCATAGCGCGATTTATAACTATGCCGGCACCGTTCAAACCGTCGGCTACAATACTGGCATGCGACCGCTCAACGGAATTTCGCCCATTACAGCCAACCTTGGCCTTAGCGGGCAACCGATCATTGATTCGCCATTCAATCTGCCGGTCCCCGCAGAGGATCTGTATTCGATTGCCACGCAAAACTCCAGTTTCCGCATTCCCAAACGCACCTTCACGAACCTGGGCGCAGCTCCGATCGGCACCAATCGCGACAAAGACATCAACCTCGCGTTGACCCAGCGCATCGGAGACTCGCTCTTTCTGGAACTCGCGGCCGACGCCAACCAGCGCAACAACTACGGTAACGCTTCGTATTGGTATAGCGACGCGGTGACTGGATTCAGCGCGACTTACATCGACATCAACAAGACGACCCCGACGGGCGCCACCAATCCAGAGTTCCTGCAGGCCTACCAACAAGCTGGTGCAGACCGACGTTTTCAGAATTCAGTTTATGCGGGAGCACATCTGGCCATTGCCTACGGCAAGCAATGGAAGTGGGTGGACCTTAATTTCAATACGATTCTCGGGCTGGACCGTGACAATATTTGGACGGTTCGGGAAATCGGGGTGCTACCCATCAATGCGGATTCACGCCAATGGGGTCTCAATAATGCGAACTCATTTCCGCTCTATTTTCGCCAGTATTTTGACCAGACACCGCAAGCCGCTCCGCCGATCGGCGGAGCGCCCATGACCGTTATCAACCCGTTGACCGGCCTAAATACGACCATGACGCCCCAGTGGGTTCTTTCCACCAGTCGCACGGAAGGCGGGGTTACGGAATCGTGGAAGAACCTCAATTATGGTCAGGCGTCGCTCCAGATTTCGTTGTGGAAGAAGCGGCTCATCCTCCTGGGGGCAGTCCGTCAGGACCAGCAGACCTCGATCCAAAAATTGGGTCTGAGAGCGATGAGCTATCCGGTCGGCTGGAACCCGACCAACAATAACTACATCTGGCGGCCGAACGCGCCGGATAACTGGGCGGCGCTTCCTGGATCCCGGCCGCTCGACGCCACCGGCACGCCATTGGCGGCAAACTTGAACCAATCGTACCAGAACGACTTCAATCCGCCGAATATGAAAACCAAGTCCACGACCAAATCGCTTGGGGGCATTGTGCCCCTTTGGGGTGGTTTCTCGGCCTTTGGCAATTACGGGCAAACCTTCAATCCAGGCGGAGTAGGCAATGTCACGATCAACTATGAGGCCATCGCTCCTTCGACGTCCGACAGTTCGGAAGTCGGGCTACGCTATAAGCTACCCGACGGTCGGCTAAGCGCCCAGATTACGCATTTTTCCTCTCAGACCTTGAACGACACGGGGGGACAGCCGACCGGCTATTCGAATATCAATCCGATAATCAACACGGCATCGCTGTCCAACCCCAATAGCGGCACAAATTCACGCGGGTTGGGCGATGTGCCTTACACTTGGTTTGATACGCGTAATCTTGCCGCCCATGGCTGGGAGGGGGAGGTCGTTGCCAACTTCACGCGGGAGTGGCGCCTCACGCTCAACGTCGGAACTACGAACGCCACCCAGGGCAATCTCTACGCCATGACCCGCAGTTGGCTCTCGGCCAACACGCCAACTCTCATCCAGATTCTGCAGGACGCAGGGGTCGTAATCACGAACAACGTGGCCAGCGTTCCGACCAATGCAAACGTTTCGCCCTCCGCGGCGACTGGCGCTGCCGCCTGGAATTCGCTCCAATCGAATGTTGTTAACTGGGTTACCGGCAAGCAACTGCTCAATCGGATGACAAAGTATACAGCGAATATTTTCACCGACTATACTTTCCGCAGCACAGCGCTCAAAGGCCTGCGCCTTGGCGCTGGCGTCCAGTACCGGGGCCCATCGGTCATCGGCTTCCAAGGCTCCAACACGATTCCCGATCCGGCTAACCCCACGACGGCCGCCATTCCGGATCCAAGCCACAACGCTTACACCGCGCTCTGGACGCGCAGCTACGGAATTGGCATCGTGACCGTGGCCTACCCGCTGTCCGTGGGAAGGAAGAAGGTAGACTTGAACCTGACGGTAAACAACGCGTTCAACTATCGGCACCCGATCTATAACAACGTCGCGTTGCGGCCTTATGGGGCCAACTTGGCTTCACCGGCCCGTAGCGTGGTGCCAATCGATTACACCTACTTGGAGCCGATTACCTTAAGGCTTTCAGCGGACTACAAGTTCTGAGTGGGTCGCGCAATTGGTCATACATACTGCCGAGAAGCGTGCATTCGCCGCACCGTTCTACACAGACGCCGGAGATTGCCGTTCTCGCCCGGAGAAACTCCGCCTAAACACGCGTGAAAGCCTGCACCCTTCTCGCGTCGGTTGTGCTCCAACCGACCATCAATCTGAACGGCGTTGATTGGGCGATTGTGGCCTTATATGCAGCCGCCATCCTTTCGGTCGGATTTCTAGTGGGCCGCAAACCGGCCAACAGCGAGGCCTATTTCCTTGCCGGTCGTTCGCTGCGCGTTGATCTTCACCGGCGCTAACTTCGAATCCATGGCACCCAAACTGGACACCAGTCAACGCTTCTCCTATGTAGAAGGTCAGGCTCATAACCTGAAGGTCGCTGGTTCAAATCCAGCCCCTGCACCCAATTTAAAAGGCCTCCAATTGCTCTGGAGGCCTTCTTTTTTAAAACATATCGATAACGGGTTTTATAACCACAAGGACGCTATAGGCACTGCCCACAGGTCTTTATCGATCTGAATAACATCATTTCCTGTGTACAGCAGGAACCCACGATGGAAACGGTTGCCTGCTGTTTTGGCTAGAGACTTTAATCCGTTAAAGTCTGACGGTTTTATATCTATTGAGGCTTTAATTTCGATTCCAACAATGCGTTTGTCAGGAGCTTCAATCACGGCATCTACTTCGTCGCCCTGGCGATTTCGGTAATGTAGAAGTTTGTAGTGAGTAGAGGCCCATCCTAATTGTTTGATGAGCTCCATCACTACAAAGTTTTCTAGAACGCTACCAAGTATGGTTCTTTCTCTTACAAGGGCTTCTTTATTGAGACCTCTTAAGTAACAAAGTAGCCCTGTGTCGTTGATGAAAACCTTAGGGCTTTTGACGATTCGTTTTTCATGATTTTTACCCCATGCTGGTATTTCTACGATGAGAAAAACCATTTCTAAGAGTGTGTAGTATCGCTGAACAGTAAGTGCTTTTAATTTGGTAACGCGGGATATATCTGCAAAGTTAATCAAGTTTCCTGCGCGGGAGGCTACAATCTCTAGTAAATTTGGAAGCTCTGCTAGTCCCTCGATACGTGAAATATCCTGAATGTCTCTTTGTAGAATAGTGGCTAAATAGGACTTAAACCAGTCTGGTCCTCGACCCGCCTTCATTTGAGCAAGTGCCTCTGGATAACCACCAAACACAATCGCTTCCAAATATTCATCCTGTGAGAAAGGTTTGGGTGTCTGAGGAGTTTCGTTTGAAAAAGCAAAATCTGGAAAGCGCTCTTTTTTGCCAACTATTTCACCTTGGGAAAGTGGCCATAGGGTATGAATTTCCATGCGACCAGCTAGCGATTCTGAGAGCTTTGGTAGCATGAGAATATTTGCAGATCCGCTTAGTAAGAAACGGCGACTAGTCCGTGCGTCATCGATAGCTTTCTTTAGAGGTAACAGGAGTTCTGGTGTTCTCTGTATCTCATCTATGGCCGTGCGCTCTTTGAGCTGCGCAATAAAGGTCATGGGATCACTCTTCGCTAGCCGCAATAAATTGAGGTCGTCTAGGTTTACGTAGGAGAAGCCTTGAGATTCAATAAATGAGTTTTTAATGAAAGTGCTTTTACCGGTTTGTCTTGCTCCATTGATCAATGTTGCCGGGCTATAGCGAATGCTTTCATTTACGCTCTCTAGTAAATTCCTTCTGTACATGATGTAATTTCTATCACTTGCTGATAGAAATTACAATAAGTTTATAAATTACTGTATTTCATGTATTTATGAATACACATAAATACTAAAAATGAAGCAATAACCCCCAGAAACTGTACTTTTATCAATTTTTTCAGGCGAAAATGCGCCTTACTGGCTATAGGTCTTCGTTAAATATTCTACGATCGGATCAATATTTTTGTCTTCGATAGGAGCCCCAAAAATACGCTTCATTTTTAACACTTCAGCCTTCCATGTCGTTTGAGATAATTTTGGCTGAGTTTTGATGTATTCAGCAGAGTGGCAGGTATAACAAGCTGCACTAGCGAGTGCGAAACCGCTACTTTCAGAAGGGTGTAGTAATAGCGTCTCTGAAGGCAGCGTTATGTTAACAGGTGTTATGATAGCCTGAACCGGGCCTTGAGCATGGCAAACACCGCTAGCAGTAGTGGCTACGCTAATGATGAAAAGGTAAATAAGAGAGCGCATGGTTTTTTAAACGGCTTGAACATGCAGTTTTTCAATCACGTTTCTCATATAGCCTGATGGATTCCAAAGCGGAACTTCTGGCTGCGTGTTTCCAGCACGAGTGATGGCACGAACGACTAAAGTATAAGATCCTTTTTGGTTTGGAGTAAAAGGAAGGGTCCATTCGCGGAATGAGTATTTTCCTAAATCTTTACCCAAGGTAGCTTCTTTCCAGGATTGTCCTGAGTCGCTGGACACGAGGACTGTTTTAATTCCTTCGCCTCCGTCAAAAGCAATACCTCTTAAGAGTGTTTCACGATTGGCGTTAATCGTGGAGCCTTCGCTAAGACTGGTTATAAATGAGCGCACGTTCATGCGTGCTATCGGAATTGTCTTTGCAGGTGTTTGACCAGGTAAAATCGAATGGGTTGGATTATCTGGAATTCTGTAAGCTGTCTTCATCCAAAACCCATCAAACGTGTGATCGAGTACTTCGATATCACTTAAGTGTTTAATCCAATACGTGCCGTAATAACCTGGAACAATAAGTTTTACAGGGAAGCCATTGAGAAGGGGAATGTTTTCACCATTCATGGCAAAAGCGATCATGACTTCTCCGTCGAGTGCGTGATCAATATCGAGTGCTTTAATGAAGGCTGGGGTGGCTTCAAGCGGTGCTGAATCAAGTCCTCTGAAGGTGACTTGCTTAGCACCTTTAAGAACGCCTGCTTTATTTAAAATATCTCTTAAAGGAATACCTGTCCAACGGGCGTTTCCCATAGCGCCATTGCCAAGTTGTCCACCAGGAACGCGGGGTGAGAAAAATCCACGACTATTTCCTGAGCATTGATTGACTGCGATTATTTCTGTTGGGGTGCTGAGCTCCTGCAATGCTTGAACACTTAAACTTAAGGGGGTTTTTACAAGGCCACGAATAGTGATGCGGTGTTTAAGCGGATCAATTTGGGTTGGAACACCGCTGAGATGATAGCGAACAAAGAAAGCATCGTTAGGTGTTAACACACTTTCATTAAATACAGAGAACGGTGTTTCTAGCTGCGGAGGCCGTGAGGTGAGACGAATTAAGGGACGCTTCTGAGGGTAAGCGATAATTTCACGTTCCCCGTTTTCAAACGGCATCTTAATGGTTTCAGCCAGAGCAGGAGTCGAAAGTAAACGACTCGCGACTGAGCTACCTAAGAGGTAAGAGCTGGTTAATTTAAGGAAATTGCGGCGATTAAGGGGCACAGGAGAAAAGCTTACTACGAGTTAGCTAAAATTATTTTGATGCTGTACGCACGAGTAATGTGCGGGTTTCAGTCATAATTTTATCTTCGATGCCACTCTCCCAAGCGCTTGGTCGTCCGTAAGGCACCATGGATGTCTCACCTTCGTAAAGGCCTTCTTTTAAAATGCGTTCATTTGGAATGTACGCCATGACATCATTGCAGTAGCTAAACACCCATAAGTTTCCTGGAGTCGTATTTCTTAGATGAAGGCCGTATTCTACAACAACTTCGCCACTTAATCCGGCCCACATAAGATCCCCTAGTTTCCACGTCTGGATTGGGTAGTTATAGGTAAGGAGCGATTCTCCTTTTTCTTGCACAGCTTTTTTTACAACGGTGGCCCATGCTTGGTGCATTTCTTTTGCAGGCTGATTCTTAATCATTTCAGTTGCGATTTCGTTTTCTGTTGGGAGGCGTTTGAAATGTAGCGTGATATCTTCAAACGATGATGCGAATGTTCCCTGAATGGTATGGTTAGGTTTATTTATTGCTCGGTCAGTTGCGTCAGCGAGCGCCTTGCCGTGAGCCTGTGCCATTTCAACTGTGCCGCGAGGATTTGGATTTATGTCACCCCCGCAACCAATCGCAAATAAAGCAATACTTCCTGGATGGCGCTTTTCGATTTCAAGTTGTGCATAGCCGGCATAGTCGCCGTCCCATTTATAATAAGAAAGGGTAGTGTTGTGACAGGCGTAAGAAACTAAAATACCGTTAATGGTTTGGGTTGTTGCATCGCGAATAATTAAAACAGGAACACGCTGATCAACAGGACCTCTAAACGTTCCTGCGGCGCGTCTTAGTGCGGCTGAACTTTCTGAATTTTCACGTCTATTCATAGCGAAGTAAGCGTTATCCTCTGACCATGAAATATTGCATGGCTTTAGTGAGTTAAGAGCTGTACTTGCCGCTTTAATCATCTTTTCTTCCAGACTTAAGCGGTATGTGTGAGCCAACGTGTAGCCAGATTCTGGGAAAAGTCTTAGGCCAATTAAATTACCCTCAATCCAAGGTGAGCAATGGGTATGAGAAACATTAACCATGACTGCACTTCTATCTAATTTATATTTTTCTTTAATAGCTAATGCTACATGGTCTGTAATCTCACGTGTTATTCCACAAAGGTCTAATGTAAGAATGACACTCTTATTTCCTTGTGGATCGGATAGTGCTAACGCTTTTACCCATAGATCAATCCCTGTGCCTTCTGCTGGATGTGTTCTAACAGCATAACCTGTCATCCATAATGGCGCATCTGGGGTAATTTTTTCTTTAGCCAATCCAGCTTGCCATGTATCATTACTCGCATGACATGACAAAAAAGCTGCAAGACTTGCAAGTATTGCAAGTGTCCAGGTAGTAATTTTTAACATAAGAAAGTATTTAGTTTGCGCGAATGGTTTGTCCCTCTACCCAGTGACCTTCTACCATTTCTATACGTGCTGTTTTGGGAATGCCGAAATCTTGGTTTGCTATACGTGCCACAAGTAGTTCTACCGTTCGCTCGCCCATTAAAGGTTGGTTTTCTTGGATTCCAGAAAATCCACTTCCTTCAACCACTGGGCTAATGACAACAACACCTAAGTCTTGAGGAATTTTAACACCAATTGTTTGCAGGGTTTGTCTTAAAGCTCCTAGTACGGATGGAGTATGAACGATAATCATGGCGTCAGGCTTATGACGTTTATACCACCGTGTTAGTTGCTGCGGTTCTAATTCATTCATACGCAAAATGGGTAAATCTCCTCCGCGTCCAATGTTGAGTTCGCACCAACCAAGATAAGCGGCGGAATGGGTGTGGGCGCTACGTGAATCTTCGTACTGACCAAGTACAATACCTGGACGCCTATAGCCACGTTCATGAAGCTGGGTAAGAGCTTCAATCGTGTCATGATAAGCATGATTAATGATGCGATGTAATGGTGTGCGTATACTTAACCCCTGAGTTACGATCGCACAGCAATCTAGCTCAGATGGAAATTCTTGATTTAGATCAGGACTACCAAAGCAGAGTAGTCCTTCTATTCCTCGGGCCTGAAGTATACTGCGAATGCGTTTATAAGTCATTCCAGGTTCTTTAATCCAAAGGGGTTCTAATCGGTAGCCAAGTTCATCTGCTCTGCGTTGCATACCATGATAGAGACGATTTAAATGAAGAGACTGACTCCAAGGTTTAAGGCTTTCGTAAAATGAAATAACTGCAAAACAAGCTGACTTTCTTAAATCGCGCGGCGTTCTTAAATGTTTCATTAGCTCCACAACGCGCGCGTCGGCTTGATAGCCATTTTCTTTAGCTAATTTTTTAACACGCTGTTTTGTTGCCTCAGAAATCTTGGGGCTATCGTTTAGCGCAAGTGAAACTGCCGCAGTCGAAAGATTGGCAAGTTGTGCTAAATCACGTAAGTTCATTTAGTTAACCGTTAATATTTTTAACGTGAAAATTCCCTATGAAAATACGAAGTATACATGGGTAAACTTAACTTAAGGTTCCGGAAGGAATTAAGGAAGCGGAGTCTGAGTCGATGAACAATTTTGCCCGAGTATGATTCCTTAGTAGTGTTGCAGGACACTGAGTTCCTATAGGTGAAGTCAGAGTATTTTTAATAGCATCTGCTTTTCTTATGCCAGGAACGACACAGCTGAGACTTAGAGCGTTTTTAAATACAGGTAAGGTAATTGAAATAGCGAGTTTAGGTACTGCTGAAAGATTCGGGAAGCAACCGTCATTAACTTGCTGTTGTCTGCATATCTCATCGATCTCAACGATTTTAGCAGCAACTGGATCATTGAAGTTAGCAACTGGAGGATCATTAAAAGCAATATGTCCATTTTCACCTATCCCTAGTGCGATCAAATCAATGGGTGCTTGTGTTAAGAGTTTTCCGTACCGCTGAGCTTCCGCATAAGGGTCTTTGGCTTCACCTTGAATAGGGCTAAAGGAAGCGGGTTTAACATGATTGAGTAAGTGGGTGTTTAGATAGGATCTAAAGCTCTGCGGGTTTGTAGCTTCAAAGCCTACGTAGTCATCCATATGGAATACATCAATACGGCTCCACAAACTGGTGTTTGCTTTAGTTTTTTCTACGAGAGCAGCTAGAAATTCATCTTGCGACGGCGCGCAGCTGAAAATGACACGAATTTTGGCCTTTTTAGATAAGGCAGACTCCATTTCAGCCACCACATTATACGCGGCTGATTCTCCCATTTGCTTACGAGAAGCAAATATTCCTACGGTTAGGCTGCTGCCTGAAAGGGTTTTCATGTATAGGGCTTGGATGCTAGTAAATGCTTCAAGAAAGTGACGAAAACAAAGAAAGTTAACCGTTAACATAAATAATGATCGAAAACCAGCATCGAGTGAAATTTCTTATATAAGCTATAGTTTTAATGATTACCTAATAGAACTTACTTATGAAGCATACTGATTATAGGTCTTGCCGTTTTGTTTCCACATTGATCGCCAGTGCAGCTATTGCTGCTGCTGTTTTTTTGATTCAACCCAAAAACGTATTTGCAGTCGATACGCAGGTTAGTGATGCAGCAGTTAATAATACAGCTAAAGATCAAGCTGTATCGATGAACATCTTTGAAGTGAAAGCAGATACTGATGGTAGCTACGGAGCTGTTAACTCGAACTCGGTAACGATGTTTAACACAGACTTATCTAGCTTACCATTATCAGCTGATATTTTTACGAAAACGTTTATGGATGACGTAGGAGCACGCACAATAGAAGACCTGCTCACAGGTAATATTGCAGGAGCTGGCATGGATACTTCCAGTAATGGTACTGTTGGCAATAGTCAGCCTTACGATAGAAACGGTAATAGTGTTCAATTACATGGTTTAACTGTACCAAATATTCAACGTGATACTTTCATGCCAGGCGGTGGAGTAGGTACTGGTATTAGTACTACATTTGACGTAGACCGCGTTGAAGTTATTAATGGGCCGCAGTCATTACTCTATGGTAACGGTGGCGCAGGCGGTGTTATTAATACCGTATCCAAGCGTGCGCGCTTTGATTCACCTGAAACAGGTTCACTTCTTACACGTGAAGACAATTGGGCCAATTATGCTACACAGTTAGATTTTGGTGCTGGTAATAATCATTTCGCATATCGCTTTGCTTTCGATGATGAATATATTGGAAGTTACCGTCTAAACGTAGGTGGCACTCTAGATGGTGCCTATGGTCAATTTGCGCTACGTTATGGTAAAACGGTTGTTCGTTTAACGTTAGAGCACACAGACTTTAGCCGCTATGTTTCAGGTGCTTTAATGACATATACAGCATTGAGTACATCAAATGATGCTCGTAACGGTCAGTATGTTAGTTACCTGTTAGCCTCTAATCAAATGACTGCAGCTGCAAATGGTGCTGCTAGCGGTGGTGGTACAATCGGAAACGGCTACATTAATTGGAGAACTCTTAATGCTTATGAAGGAGACCAAAAATTTGAAAAATCGATTAACGATATCGGATCTCTTGAAATTAATACGCAGATAAACTCGTGGCTATCCTCGGAAATCGGTGTTGGTTTACGTCAGCAGCTTGTTGATTTAGATGCAACATCAGGTGTTACTCTCTTAGCTCCAAATTATACTGGTGCAATTAATCCTCAGAATGTGGGATTGGGAAATTGGAATATGGCGTTTAATACTTCACTGTCTGGAGGTAATACATACAGCCCATCACGCTATAAGAATGGCCGTGTTGCATTGGTTGCTAAAAATCAATTTTTTGGTGGCAAGGTAACAAGTGAAACAGTTGCTGGAACAGATTATTCACGCCGTGACGATGGCTCAATTGCATATTACTATTATCAAGTAGATGCGAATGGTAATCTCATTGTTAACCAAGCTATAGCAGCTACTAACATTGACTTTGGTCGTACATATTTAGGTACACCTGTGCGTGAAGTATGGAGTGTTCAAAATGGTCCTATTAAAGATCCGCTATGGAATCCTTTTACAAATGTAATTAATTACGCAGGTAATACCTATGTGCGTCAGCAAGGTAATATTTCTAATCCAAATCTGAAGTCTCTTGATAATCCACTCGGTCTAGCATTGGGTGGTCGTGGTTATCTAGTACGTCATACAATTAATTCAGGTTTATTCGCTGCTAATACACTTTCGTTCTTTAATGATAAATTAGAGCTTTTATCAGGTATTCGTGTAACGAAATTCTATCGTGAGCAGATGAATCAAGGCTTAGCGACTCCTGTTAAAGGAACAACAGATAATCAAGCTACGTTATTTTATAAAGAAAAGCCTTCTAGCTTTAGTGCCGGTTTGAGCTATGCGATTACAAATAGCCTGCATTGGTACATTAATGCTTCAGACTCATATAATCCTCCTGCAGCGCAGGCGAATGACCCTTATGGCAATCCACCGCTTACAGCTAAAGGTTTAGGCGAAGAAACAGGATTTAAGATTTCTACTGCTGATGGTCGTTACTCTGGAACTATCGCTTATTTTCAAACTCAATCGAAAAACGAACAGTACGCGATCACGAGTACGCTTGAGTTAGATATTAATCCAACTGCTGGCTTAAACGGAGGCTATGGAAGCGAAAGTGTTTATATTAATGTCGATCGTAAGAGTCAGGGTGTACAAGCAGTGTTTACTGCAGCGCCTACGAAAAATATAAGACTAAGACTTTCTCTGTCAGAAACTGACGGAACGATTGGTAATAATGTTTCTTACGGCCAGTTGTACAACGATCAATTCCATGAGAATTCTTCTGGTGGCGTAACATATGCCGATGGTACTCCAGTGTATGTACTACCGACCTACAATTCTAAGACACCAGTTGTGTCATCTACTACTGCTGGTGCAATACCGTTAACTGTTGCAATGATGAATACATCAACAAGTCCTTACTATGCAAATCCTGCTCCGATTACATCCGTAATTACTGGTGCTGCTGTTAAGTATGTACTTCAACAAATTGACCCTGTTCATGGAGCAATATTAACGGGAGTTAGTGGTCTGCCAATGTCTGCTTTACAGATTGCACCAAATGCTTCGAGTCCACCTCCAGGAATTATTCCTGTATCAGTTGCTGGAGATAAGACCGTTGGATATCCAAAGTATAGTGCTGTTGCTACAGCAATGTATACATTTGATCACGGATTTGCAAAAGGCTTCAGGCTCGGTGGCACTGTTTCAGTTCAGCAGCAAAATCGTGGTTTCTACTACTATCCTAACGGTGTATCAGCAAGTCCAACAGCAGGACGCTCAGTATTTATGCTGCCTGATATGGCTACCTTTAATTTGATAACAGGATACTCGTGGAAGTTAGGTAAAATTCCAATGTCTAGTCAGTTGAATATTAATAATATGTTCAACCACTACGGCGTCCTTGTTCTTCCTAATCCAACGACAGGTTGGGCTGGGCCACTTATTGGCACTCTCAACGGTGTTCCACGTCAGTGGGTATGGACAAATACAATGAGTTTCTAAGAATTTATAGAAATTCAAAAATTTTAAAGGCAATCGTATCTTTAGGATCGGTTGCCTTTTTTGCGTAAAATTTAATTTAAAGATATGAAAAACGATTTCTCTCGACGCGATTTTTTGATGACCTCTGCGCTAGGTTTATTAGGTACACAGTGTATGCTTCATGGGGCTGTTGAGAGTGGGGCGATGCCAATTATAGATATTCATCAGCATACACCCTTCTCAGGACGAACGGATGAGCAGCTTAAGCTTCATCAACGAAATAATAAGATAACAAAAACAATCCTGCTCCCTGCTGGAAGATCAAATAAGTTAGCAGCTGGTGTTATGCCTGTTGGCCATACTTATGAATTTATTCAAAATAATCCAGATGGTGCCTACGAATATTTTTCAAATGATGATGTTAATGCTGAAGGAGCTGTTAAAGAAATTGAACGTTACTTGGATAAGGGAGCTATTGGTATTGGTGAATTAAAAGATAAAGTGCCATGTGATTCAGATTATATTATTCGGATAGCTGAACTGGCACGTGATCGCGGAGTTCCAGTATTAATGCATTTTCAAGAAGGTATGTATAACGTGGGTTTTGAACGCTTTCATAAAGTACTAGAAAAATTTCCTACTGTTAAATTCATAGGACACGCCATGACATTTTGGTGTCATGTTGATAAAAATTATACAGCAAAAGATGGTTTATATCCTAAAACAAAAATTACACCTGGTGGTTTAACAGATCGCTGGTTAGAAGATTACCCCAACTTTTATGGAGACGTTTCGGCAGGTTCTGGCACTAATGCGCTACTAAGACAGCCAGATTTTGGAAAGTCATTTGTTGAAAGACATCAGGATAAACTTTTATTTGGATCTGACTGCTCATGTAGAACTGGTGTAGGTCCTACGTGCTCTAGTGTAGAAAAATTTGCTATGTGGAGAACGCTAGGAATATCGGAAGCTGTTTTGCGTAAGGTTCAGTATATAAATGCTAAAAAAATGTTTAATTTTAAAGATATTAGTTAAAGCATCTTGCTGTATTTATTTGTATCTAATTTCTTAAATACATGAATCGTACTTTACTAGAACCGCTAACTTTATCTGGACTTGCTGATGAAGCATCTGATGACCTAGTGGGACAAATAAGTGCTAACAAAGCTATTGGTTGGTCATCTATTGAACTGCGATTAGTAGCAGGCAAGCAGACGTCATGGCAGATTTCTAATGCAGAATTTGAAACAGTGGCATCATCATTAGAAAATGCTAATATGGCTGTTACAGCTTTTGCTTCAAGTATAGGTAACTGGAGCCGTCCTATTACTGGTGACTTTAATATAGATGAAAACGAATTAAAAACAGCAGTACCACGCATGCAGCGTGTTGGTGCTTCATGGATTCGTACCATGAGTTGGGTTAGAAATGATGTGGCACTTGATAGCTGGCGAGATGAAGCTGTTAGAAGATATAAAGCGCTAGCTCAAATTGCTGCTGATGGTGGTATAACACTCTTACATGAGAACTGCGAAGGTTGGGGTGGCTTGAGTCCAAAGCACGCAAAAGAATTTCATGAACGGGTTAATCATCCCTCCGTTGGTGTATTATTCGATATTGGTAATACGGTCGCTTACGGACTAGATGCATGGGAATTTTACATGGAAGTAAAACCTTTTATTAAGCATGTTCACGTAAAGGACTGTAAGAAAAATCCAGATGGTGGTAAGAGTTCTTTATTTACTATGCCAGGCGAGGGTGATGCTGAAGTGAAACGTATTCTCATGGATTTAATTAAGTTCGGCTATCGTGGTGCAATTACAATAGAGCCTCATGTAGCTAGCATTATACATGCTGGAGCTCCTCAAGCCTCTGCTGAAGTAAGACGTGAATCCTATATTAGATATGGGAAACAATTTTCTGCAATGATGCAGGAAATTAGAAAAAATCTAGGCGTTTAGGACTTAGGTGTATGGGCTGCTAAAACTTCAGATAGTAGAACTGATTTGCCATCAAGTTTTTTACTCGTGTCTGCAGCTTCCATGAAAGTCATAATTTCTATTGTTTCTGAGATAGGAACTGGTGATACGCCTGTTTTGAAAAAGGTTAAAATCTTGTCCATTAATTTTGAGTAGTCTCGGCCGTCTTCTTGCTCGAAAACACCAGCAGTTCCAAATATTGTTACTCGGTAGAGTGTTTTACCTTCTCTAAAGCCATATACAACTCCTGTTCTCCCATCTTTCCATACACCGGTAGCAATATCAGTGTTTTCTGTATGAGTTCTACTAACGGATACACATCCTGGACCCATTACAGTGAAGAGAGCTTCGGTTGCATGAATTGCATACCAGTACATATCGGTATGATGGGGTTCTAGGTGAGCTGGCCCGTAGGAAATTGCACCTAGCATACGGCCAAACTTTTTCAGTTTAAGTTTTTCAAGCCCAGGTGTGTATCTAAGGGATGAAGCGCTAAATAGTGGTGTGTGCGTTACTTCAGCTAAATGAGTGATCTCAAGAACTTGCTCTAAATTACCACCAAGTGGCTTGTCGATAAACACTGGCTTTCCCGAACCAAAAACTTTCTTTGCTTGGCTTAAGTGTATTCGTCCATCAACACTAAGTATCATGATTGCATCACATTCTTTGACGACTTGCTCGATGTTATCGTAAATCTTTACACCGTATTTATTCGCCATTTGCTCTGTGTAGCCTTTAACGCGTGTTGCACTAAGTACTACGTCAGGACTTCCTCCGGGATATGCGCAAACAATATGAGCTCCTTCACGATGTTCTATATTATTTGGATCGTTTAATAATTTTGCGAATTCAATAGCGTGTGATGTGTCCAGCCCAATAAGACCAATTTTCAAATCAGATGTGGCTGCATGGGAAAGCGCTGCAATAAAAGTAAAAATGATACACGTAAAAAACAATTTAGATAATTTCATGAATCAAGAGTGTAACCAAGAGCGAGTATAGGAATTTTTGAAGCTAGGTCTGTTGCGTCATTCGTTGTTATGTTCAACCATTGTGCGCAATTTTTAATACCTTGAGTAAGTCTTAACGCGCTACCTGCAAAATTATTAGATCCAGGCATTCTTACAATTTGGTCTATACCTACTTCCATTTCTAGATGGCCTAAGCTATATCGACCAGCTGGGGCACCTGCAGCAGCCATGGCATCCGTTGTAATAAGTACCTTTTTACTAGGTTTTGCCTTATAAAAATTTTTGAGAACGAATGGCGATAAATGAATTCCATCTGGAATGAAACATGCAATTAATTCATCACGTGCTAGGAGTCTTTGAATAATGTTATTGTGACGATGTAGAAGAGAAGGGCATCCGTTTCCTAAGTGGGTACAAAAAGTTGCACCAGCTTTAATTGATAAGTCTATTTGTTCTTCGCTCGCATTTGTGTGTCCAATCGAAACACGAACACCATTTTTCGTGATTTCAGAAATGAACTCAGCTGATCCACTGCGTTCGGGGGCTAAAGTAACAAGACGGATCAGCCCATTAGCCTCTGACTGCCATTTTTGAAATTCTGCTAAAGAAGGGTCTTTCATTAATTCAGCAGGATGAGCGCCACAGTAACCAGGCTCTGAACTTAAATAAGGACCTTCTAAGTGATAACCTACAATCGTTTTACTAATAATTGGGTTATTTTTACGGTACGTTTCAAATGTTTTTAGCTTTGATTCAAATGTACCTGGCTTATCTGTAATAAAGGTAGCAAGAATGTGACTAACACCGTGATTATTTAATGTAACACAAGCGTGGTGTAGTTCGTCTATAGTGATTGGTCGCTGAAAATCTACTCCAGCATACCCATTTACTTGAATATCAAATAAGCCTTTCACGTACTTATATTGGTGCCTTAATATAGGGGGGTAAGGCAACCAGTTTCACTCTGAAAAAATATGTTATTTTTATATCTTTAAGTTGAAAAAAATGTGTTTGGAAGTACCCTGTTTTTACTCATGCAGATCAATAAATTGCAGGTATGGCGCATTTTCGTAATTGCGCTAAGTTTTGTATTAAATGGCGGCGTATTAGCCTACGCACAGTTTGGAGATCACCCTAACGATGAAGAGCAAAGACCGCCAAATCCCAATATTTTATTGCCAACACATGGCGCTCTATCTGCAAAAGAAGCCCTGAAGACTTTTATTTTACCAGCTGGCTTTCATATCGAGGTCGTTGCTGCTGAACCGATGGTGCATGATCCAGTCATGATGGCGTTTGATGCACGTGGTAGGTTATGGGTCGCTGAATTGGGAGCTTATAATGCTGAAATTATTAAGGAGTTACCAATTTATTTAGAAAAAGGAAAACCGTTACCAGATCGTCCTGAAGGACGAGTTGTTTATCTTGAATCTACCCATAATGACGGCGTTTACGATAAGAGGACTGTTTACTGGGATCATATGAATGTGCCTCGTGCGATAGCGTTTGTGCGCGATCAAGTTGTGATTGGTGATCCACCAAATTTATGGATTACAAAAGATACAGTAGGTGATGGAGTGATGCATAAAAAGGTACTAATTGCTAGTGATTATGGTACTCCAGAAAATATTGAAGCTAGTGCGAATGGGCTTTTGTGGGGTCGCGACAATTGGCTTTATAACGCAAGTTACAAACTGCGTTGGCGCGAAATTGACGGGATGTGGGAAAGTGAACCAATGCCTGCACTAGGACAGTGGGGTATTTCACAAGATGATTTCGGTAGATTGTATTATGATTCTAATAGCGATCAACTCCGCGGAGATTTTGTGCCTTCGCACTATGCAGCACTACAAGATCGTCATATTCCATTATACGGAACAAATTTTCAGATAGCTACTGATCAGTCCACGTGGCCTTCTCGACCAACACCAGGTGTTAATCGTGGTTATCAAAAATCACAATTAAGAACCGATGGTACATTAGCCTCATTTACGGCCGCATCTGCGCCTGTGGTTTATAGGGGGAATAATTTTCCTACTAATTTTAATGGAAATGTTTTTGTTCCTGAACCAGCTGGTAATCTCGTTAAACGGAATATTATTTTAGAGGGAGAAGGGCGTTTGAGTGCGATTAATGCTTATGATGGAATTGATTTTCTAACTTCAACTGATGAGCGCTTTAGGCCTGTGTATACAGCGAATGGACCTGATGGGGCGTTATACGTTGTAGATTATTACCGCGGCATGTTAGAGGGTTATCAATTTGCTACTACCTATTTAAGGAATCAAATCATAGAACGTAAGCTAAATAGTCCACTCTGGGGAATGGGACGCATTTACCGCATTGTGTATGATAAAGGTACGTTAAATAAAAATCCTGATTTTATTCATGCTAAACCAGCAGAGCTTATTACATTATTACAGGATTCAAATGGCTGGACTCGTGATACAGCGCAGCGCGTTATCGTTGAGTCTCATAATAAAAATTTAATTCCTCTTTTGCGTGATCTTTTAGTTCATGCATCACTACCTAGAGATCGTGTTTCTGCGCTTTGGTGCTTAGAGGGTCTAGGTGCTATTGTTAATAAAGATATCGAATTAGGTATAAATAATTCTGATTACCATGTACGTATTGCTGCGATTCAAGCAGGGGAGTCAATTTTACGTTCATCTGAAGGATCTGAAATAATTAAAATATTAAACGATCGGGTAACGACTGAGGATCCAGTAGTCCTGAATCAAATAGCTTTAAGTCTAACTGGTAGTACGGACAAAGAATGCCTCGATTTACTATGGGCTATACTAGACAGAGCTAATGAGCATCCGTCACTAAGGGATGGAATTCTTATAGGCTTAAAAGGCCATGAAAGTGAAGTGCTTAATAGACTTGTAAAAAAGATACACTCAAATCACGGAAACTTATTTGGGACAACCCCACTTCTTGAAGATCTTGCGCTACATTTAGTCGTTACGGGTAAACAGGGCATTGAATCACTCATTAGCGTACTTGCTGATTCATCATTACCTCAGCCTGCTAGGTTTGCTTTGTTTACAGGAGCAACAAAAGTAGCGGGAATTTCTTTAGGAGAGGATGCCCTAAATAAAATAGCCACTATTTCACCAGATGTGATAATACGCAGTAGGGCAAAATCTATGGCTAATACCATTCACGCACGTTTAGCAAAACGTGCAGCTAGAGCATCAGTGCCACCCTTAACTCCGGAGCAAAAAATTTTATTTGATCAAGGTAGTGCAACATTTGGTCTTTGTGCTGCGTGTCACCAGCCTGATGGCCTCGGTAAAGCTAATGTAGCACCTGCTTTAAAAGAGGGCAGATGGGCTGATGCAGTATCTCCGGATTCTGCAATCCGTATTGTTCTTAAAGGTAAGGAAGGAACACCTGGTTTTCCAGCGGCAATGCCTCCGCTTGGAAGTATGTCCGATGAGCAATTAGCAGGAGTTTTGACTTATGTCAGACGCTCTTTTGGAAACATGGCATCTGCAGTTAGCCCCGCTGATGTTGCGCGTGTACGTCGAATATTTGTAAGTCGTGTTAACGCTTGGACAGACGCAGAGCTTGCTAAATTAGACCCAGAGGCAAAATGAAAAGGTTTATATTTTCTGGGGTCTATATCATTAGTTTTGTTTTTTGCGTTGCTAAGACTTCAGGAAATAACGAACTTTTGAAGCGTTATATCGAAGAAGGTAAGGCGAGTGCTGATGCAGTTCAGGTTTCTGATTCAGCACTTATTTTTACAGGAATGATTAAGCCTTCTAATCATGCTCGCTCAATAAATTCACAGTGTGTTTCAGTTTTTGATGAACTGAATGCTCAACTTGTAAAGGCTGGCGGTGATTTATCACATGTTGTTAGGTTAAATTGTTATTATTCAAAAGATTTAGAACTGAAGTTATTTCAAGCTGAGTTAAAGAAACGATTTTTAAATGAGCTACCGGCAGTTAGTTATATTTTTATACAAGATAGCAATGAGTCGTCCATGATTGCTTGTGAGGCTGTTGCTGTTTCTAAACAAAATGTATCACAAGTAGTTAGACTTAATGATCATGTATCAATTCTTCCAAAGGGCTCAAAAATATTTGTTTCAGGACAAGCTGAAAAAGCTCCAGATGTTGTTACTTCAGTTCACTTAACGATGAACGGACTGATGAAAAGTTTAACTTATCTTGGCCTTAAACCAGAAAACTGTGTGCAGTTGAAAGCGTTTGTAAAGCCTGGTCTAGATAAGGAATTGATAAATCATGAAATTATATCGTTCTTTGAAGGAACACCGCCCCCTGTTGTATTGATTGATTGGATAGGTGACTATAACGCTGAGATAGAAATGGTAGTATCTGATCCTAAGAATGTAGAAAACACAGAATCGGTTTTTTATGGTTACTTTCCCTGGCTTCATAAATCACCACGCTATAGCAGCTATGTATGTGTCAAAGCAGGTGCTCCGCTAATTTTTATAAGCCAAATTGAATCTGATCCTACTGTATCTTCAGGTGAACAACTTACGCGTGTTTTTGAAGGATTAGGTAAAGTACTTTTTAAATCAGCTTCTAGTTACCGTAGTCTAGTTAAAGCAACATATTACCTTGGTGATCTTAAATTACGTTCCGCTTTAAGTGACATTAGAGGCGTATACTACGATCCTATTCGAGCACCCTCAGCTTCTGCTATTGGTGTAAAATCATTTGAGCTACCTGGTATTACTTTTGGGGTAGATGTCGTTGCTGTACCTGCATCACTTTGAATTATTTTTTGACCTTGAGTAATTCGGGCTGCGTCCATGGCTCTTTTCTGTCAGCTATTTCTTTACGTATTTGAGCTACGAAGGTTTGAGTAACTGGAGTTCCTGTATTTCCCCAGGCGCGTCTAACATACGTTAATATACAAGCAATTTGATCGTCAGATAATACACCTAAGGGAGGCATATCCAAATTATATGATCTACCAGCTACCCGTATAGGGCCATGAGCACCATTTATAATTACTCGCACGGGACGAGCAGCAATTCCGTTAATCCATTCGGAATCTGCTAATGCTGGAGCTAAGCCTTCTAGACCTCTGCCATGTAATTGATGACAGGCGCTGCAAATACCTGCAAATAATGTTCGACCGGTTTCGAATCGGATTTGTTCTTCTTTTGTTAGTGCAGGTGGTGGGGCAGTAAATGTTGCTCCTCTTTTACCTGGCCATACAAGTGATTTATTAATGCGCGCTATACTGCGTTTTGTCTCTGGGGTTCCATGATCAGTTAAATAAACTAATTCTGGTGAATCTTTTATCAGACTTAATTGTTTAGCAGGGGTTACTTCTGTAGATGCAGCAATTCCATCAATGATCGCTTGGATATAGAACTCGTCTAATGAAGAGGTAAGGGTGAGTAAATCGGCGACAGATTGTTTGTTTCTTGAATTTGTAATACCTTTAGCTAATCCCGTTATGATTTTTTGACTTTCTAATGAATGATCCTTTAGGGATTGATCAACCAAGAGTATTTTTAATAGTGGCAACTCACGCTCATAAATACCTGAAAATAATGCATCATTAATGTAAACATTTTTTGGATTTTCTTCGGCTATTTTTACGCAAATCAGATCTGTGGATAGGTCTTTTACTTCTCCTAGAGTTAAAATTAGCTGCAGTTGTACTTCGTTAGACGTATCTTTATTCAGTTCAATAAGACGAGGTAGTATTTCAGATTTATGTGCTCCGCGTAAGAATGATTCACTCATTCTTATTGCAGCTGTCCTTACATAAGCTTCTGGGTCATGTAAACTGGAACTCAGTGTTTTGATATCTGTACTATTTAAACCATCAAGTACGCACAGTGCATGTAGTCTTCCTGAAGCTGATGGATTATAGAGAGCTTCGTGTCTTAATGCTGGTACAACTGTCAAATCACCTTTTTCAACTAAGAGACGTTGAGCAGTTTCACTTTTCCAAGAATTGGAATCAGCTAAATCGGCAATGAGTTGACTTGTAGTCTCCAGGTCTAATCGTGGAAATGGTTTTGGTTTTTGATTATCAGGTACTACACGGTAAATGCGACCTAGGTGCGGATTTTTTAGTAAATCACGATCTTCCGCTTGGTGGCGTAAATAACTCGTGAGAGAAATTTGGTCCTCAATAAGTCCGCGGTAAAAATCAACAATGTAAAGCCCTCCGTCTGGACCTGTTGTTAAATTTACTGGTCTAAATCTCTCGTCTAACGAGGCGATAAATTCCATTTCATGATAAGCTTCTTTAGAGGCAATAGATCCGTTAGGGTAGGATACAATATTTCTTTTTATCAGGTTAGCAGAAGGTTCACATACAAATGCATTTCCATAGAATTCTGCAGGCAGATCATTCGCCCTGTATATCCATGGAGCACAAGCCGCAGTAAATTCTTTGAGTTTTCCATCACGCATTGTTTCAGGTTTGTATGCGCGATTTGTTCCAGGAGTTACACGAGCAGGCCAGGTAAATTGATTTTCAGCAACAAGCACATTAGTGCCCTGTGCGCGAGCATAGTTAGGATTTCTACCTAGGTACAAAGAGGGGATTACATCAGCTCTCAGTTGATCGCTATTTGAATTATGGAATAAGTGGCCAAAGTTATCTTGGCTTAAGCCCCATTGACCTCGGAAAGTTGTTTGGTCAGTTAACCATTCTCCATGTACATATTTAAAACGTTTTGTGTAAGCGCAGCTGTAAATCCAATTATCTAAAGCCCAGAGTAAACTGTTTGGTGCACGTTCCGGGTTTGAGAGCTCGGGACGTTTAGGGTCTACTTGGATTCCGTAGTCATCAGCTATAGTAGTACTAGTGTCTGCTTTACCAGTGCCTTTAGAGTCTCTCCAGAATTTTAGATAAGGAGGGGCACCTACGAGAATACCATCGGAAACTAGCTGTAAAGCTCTTGGTAAAACGATATTATCAACAAAAACTGTGCTCTTATGATATAGGCCATTTTCATCGCGCTCGGATAGTACTACTATTCGACCAGTTGGTAGATCTTCTGCTGTCGCTTCAAAATCAAGCATGTAGCCTCGAAACTCAACTACCCAGCAGCGACCATCAGGGCCAAATTGAATAGCTACAGGATCTTCTATTAGAGGTTCACTTGCGACAAGTTCTAGGTGATATCCGGCAGCTACTTTAAATGTTTTAAGAGCTTCCTTAGGAGATAATGCAGGGGCTGGGGGAATGAGTTCTTTGGGAACAAGAGAACTTTGTATTACTCCTGGTTTATCTATTGCATCACCTAACTGTGCTCGAAGCGGTATTGTTAAAGTAACAACGATAAATAGAATACAGATACGCATTATTAAGTTTCTTCCGGTAATGGTTGATCTTTAGTTTCTGGCAAGAAGGGCACGACGATTAATCCCATGAGTAGTATGAGGCTTACCCAGCTACCTGCGCTTCTAAAGCCTTCTATATCTCCTCCTAAATTACGCGTAATAATCCCTATAGTGAAAGGGGCGGAGGCTGCTGCAATGCGACCAAAGTTATAAGCAAAGCTTGTTCCTGTGCTGCGTAAGCTCGTAGGGAAAAGTTCAGGAAGATATATAGAATAAATTCCCATTACTGAGTTCTGACAGAAGCCCATTAAAGGAATCATCCAAAAGATTTCGTTAAATTCTCTTAGTCCTTTGAAAACCATAAGAGTCGCAAAAAAAGATAATAATAATCCTAGGATAAAAGCAGGTTTTCTGCCTTTGGTTTGTGCAATTCTTGCCAAGAAGGTGATTCCAAAGAAAGCGCCAATATTTTGAAGTAAAAGTGCTAGTGAACTCCAGAATGCTTTCGCGCCAGCTAATTTTTCTGCAGATAAATGCTGAACTGCTAAATGTTTTTCTACGACTGAGCGTACAATGCGCGGGTGAAAGTTTCCTATACCCCAAAGCCCAATAATACCCACACTACAAATAGCTAAACCAAGAAGTGCGTGAATACGCCATTTTTTATTTCCTAGAAGCGAAAAGTAGGAACCAAATTTTATTCCCATCTTTGCGCCATTTTTTTTGGCCTCAATCCACTTTAGAGGTTCTTTAACTTGATATAAAATAAAGACGCTTAAAAATGCAGGAATTGTCCCAAGTACAAACATGGCTTGCCAGGAGTGTAGTCCTAAAATTTCTGTTTTAGTATTTCCTACATACATGCCAAGGAGTGCAGCTGAAATGTTGCCTGCTGCTGATAATGATTGAAGTAGTACAAGTGCGGGAGCTCTTCCACGTTCTGGCAGTGAATCGGCAATAAGTGCTACGGATAGACCGAATACGCCTCCGATACCTATACCCGTAATAAAACGATAAACGCAAAATTGAGTATAGGTGGCAGCGAATGCATTAAGTGCCGTGCATAATGAGTATACGAGTACAGAAAAAGTCAGAATTCGGGCTCTTCCAAAGCGATCTCCTAATGCCCCTAATGTTAATCCTCCAGCAGCCCAACCTAAAAGAAAGATGGAAGTCGTATAGGAGCCTAGTTCAGCAACGCGTGTTTTATCGATGACTAGATCATCCATGGCTGCATCACGCGCTAAATTAAACAACTGTTGATCTAGACAATCAAATAACCATGCCGTGCATGCTGCCGCAAATACTAACCAGTGGGTTCTGTTCAATTCTCGCCACCATGGTTGGGATGAAGTTTGGTTCACAACGAAAATAGAATGGTTTAGGGTAGTATGATTAAGGCCTCCATTAATAGGTCTTAATTAAAGAAGTTTATCTAGCAGCGTTGACGCACTCGCGTTCGCTGCAAGATTAGGGGTATTCAACTGTTAACTAATTTAGCTTAAAACAAATAAACTAATAGCTAAGGAGGATTATTTTACCGCAGCCCAGACGCGTTGTACGTCGTCGTTATCTTCAATGGCTTGAAGGAATTCACCGACTTGTGCTCGTGCTGCGTCATCTAGTTCTGGATAGGTCTTTGCGATATAGCCTAGTTCGCTGGTTACTACATTCCAACCATGTTGTTTTAACCAAACGGAAACGGAGTGAACTGCTGTACGCTCTGTGATGAAGCGAGCTCCTGCATGACCTTCAGGTATGTCGTCATTTTGAGCATGACTAATAGCTTCAAAGTCATTTGCTCCTGCTTCAATCGCTACAGATTCTAAATCTACAGCTGTGTCTGAATGATGAGCTTCCACGATACCTACATGGTCAAAGAGGAATTTATTGCTACCTGCTTGGCCTAATACTCCTGCTTTAAATAAAAATCTGATTTCTGGAGCTGTGCGTTGATGATTGTCCGTATATACTTCTACAATCACAGGTACTTTATGCGGAGCATAGCCTTCGAACACAACATGCTCCAATGCACTTTTATCTTCGCCAATACCTGCACCTTTTTTAATAGCACGCTCAATTGCGTCTTTAGTGACACTTGCTTTACGCGCTTTTTCTAGAGCTGCAAATAAACGAGCATTTGCTGCTGGATCCGGTCCACCAAGTTTTGATGCAACCGTGATTTCTTTTACTATTTTGCCAACCGTCTGACCTTTTTTGAGGTTAACGATTGCGCGTTTTGCGTGAAGCCATTGACGTCCCATAGCATAATCAGGCTAAAGCATATTAGTGCTCAGGGGCAACCTTTGTATTATCTATTTTTAAGTATTATTAGCCTATATGAATAGCTTTAGTGGTAACTCTGCTAAGTGGCTTAACGTCTTTACGGAAGATTGGATTGCATTTGTGAATCCTCATTAATCGCTATTTATTGCTACATTTATAATGATAAACTCTTTCCTTCGCAAGTTAGTCATACCGCTTATGGGTGTGGTCTTTGCTGCATGTCTTCAGAGCTATTTATTAGCACAAGACTCAATTCTAACTGCGCCAAGTGTGGTAGTAGAAGCTAATGAGTTAAAAGCAGATGCTGATGGTTTAACGCAACTATCCTTCTTTCAGGATACTCCGCTAGTTCAGCAAGGCTGGGATGTACTTAATCGTCAGGTTGCTGGCCTTAGTATCAGTGGTTCAGGAGCTGGTTCATACGGTACGTTATTTGCACTTAGAGGTCTTTCTAATACGCCTTATTTTAGTGACCCTTCAGTAAGTGTTTATTTTGGAGATATACCCCTTGCGAGTAGTTTTATGAACCCAACCTCTTTATTGGGTTTTACGAGTGCTTCAGTTTACCGTGGTCCACAACAAGAAAGTCTTTTTGGTCGAGCAGCAGAAGGCGGAGTAATTGTCATGAATCAGAATCAAGGACTTTCTCAGCCTGGAGGGGATTTAACACTTAGCAGTGGTAATTACTCATTACGTTCTACGCAAATTGACGCCTGGACAGGTAATTATGGGTCAGCAAGTGCTGTCATTAGCGCAGGTTATACTTCTCGAGCAGGCTATATCACAAATACTATGCTAGGTAAGCGGGTTGATAACCAAGAAGAGTCAACTATTTCTACTCTTACTCGTTGGAAACTAAATCCCAAAGCAGAAATTTCCCTGCAATTATTAGATCTTCGTTCAAGAGATGGTGCTCAGCCGCTTGTTCCAATAAACGGTCCTTTATATACAGTGAGTAGACCTGTAGAAGGTGTAACTGATATTAATAGTTATGGAGCAGCTCTAAGAGGAGTTTTTGACACGACAGAGGGTAAATTTACGACTGTGACCAGTTACACGAATTGGGGTATGGATCCTTATTCTAATTATATTGTTTTACCACCTGCTCTTGATTCAAGTATCCATCAAAGTCAAAAAACGTGGAACGAGGAATTGCACTATACTTTCTTATCTACAACACAGCTACATACTGAATTAGGTGCTTGGTTTTCAGACGCTAAAACTTCTGAGTATTTAGTGCGTACGATTTATACTTACATTCCTTACCAGACAACTAGTTATGCCATAGATTCAAAAACTTCAGCTCTTTTTGGCCAATGTGTATATACGTTTGCTAAAGGATGGGATCTTACTGGGGGTATAAGAGTAGAATCGAATACTAAAGATTTTAATCGTGCAGAATTAATTCCAAATCCTGCCTTAGGTATGAGTACATCAGGTACCTATCGTGCACTTTTACCTAAACTTGAATTAAAACATCAACTCGATGCAGATACGAATATTAGTATTTCAGTTTCTGAAGGCTCAAAGCCAGGTGGGTTTTCTGGATTTACTGAAGTATTAAGCTTAAGTCCTTTCTCTGCAGAAAGTACTACTGCATTTGAAGCAGGTATTGATCGTTCGTTTAACCTCGGACAGTTTACATTAGCTCTTCGAGCATATGATTATTTAATTAAAAATTATCAGATTGAACGCTCCTTTAGCGTTCCTGCATATATGGTGGCTAATGCCCCTAAAGCTCGCTCCACAGGTTCTGAACTCGAGCTTACTGATCACCTAAGCAGTGCATGGACATTAACAGCAGCCGTAGGTCTTACAGACATTACGCTAATTCGATTTATCGATCCATTAACATCCATTAGCTATTCGGGCGATCGCGCTCCATACGCTCCTGCTTATAATGCTGATCTAAGTTTAATGTATCGCCCTAAGGAAGGTTGGTTTGGTGGGGTAGATGTGTCTGCTACAGGTAAAACTTACTATAATGAAGAGCAGACACCGCTTTATGCTCAAAACGCTTATATGCTTTTAAATGCTAAATACGGTTACACGACATCTCGTTATACCATATTCGCATATGGAAATAATTTAACCAGTGAGCACTACTATGGGTTAATTATTCCAGGTGTTGGGCATGCAGTGCCAGGTGCGCCAGCTACCTATGGCGTGCAACTTACAATTAAATATTAAAGCGAGCTAAGCGGCTTGAGTTGTTCCGCAGCTTCTCGTGCGCTGAATTCACCGTTTGTACACCATTGAGAAGGTTTTGGACCCATGATAAAAGTAAGGGTACCTCCTTGCATAATATCTTGATGGTGGATTAAAGGCTCGCTCAGTGTTTTGCCGTTAAGCGATGCTTCTTGTATATAAATATTTTCCTCAGATGCGTTCTTAGAGATAATGGTAAAGATTTTTCCTGTTCCTGTATGGAAGGTAATTTTAGGTACGCGACCTCCGTGTAAATAGTAGATATCTTGTCCAGCTAGAGGAAATATTCCGGAATTAAGGAATATATAAAGTGAACTCATAGCTCCGGAGTCGTCATCTCCGGGAAGGTAATTACCGGGATACTTCTGAAGAAATTGATTTGCCCAGTAGGAGGTTAAATAAGGGCGATTAACAGCATTAAATAGCCATGGAATTCTAAAGGAAGGCTCATTAGTGAAGTCAATGTAGTTATGTTTTAGAGCATATAGAAGTCGCGTAATAAAAAGATCTTTACCTCCCATTGCTTGAATAAGTCCAGGTGTGTCACCTAAAACAGAGAAAGAAAATTCCCAACTTGTTCCTTCGTAAAAATCCGTGTTGTAGCCCTGGATTGGTTTAATATTCGAAAATATTCCAGCCTTCGTCCTTCCGCGAACGAAGTTACTAAAACCTTCACCACTTGCACTTGGATCGAAAACATTAATCCAGTTATGTGAGCGTGCAAGGTAAGTTGTGTAGTCATCTATATGACCAAGTGCTTTAGCTACCTGAGCTGTTAAAAAGTCGTTGTATGCAAAGGCGAGCGTCCCTGATCCAGATTTCATGCGGTGGCTGTAATCAGTTTTTTCATCACTCGCTACCCAGCCATGAGTGCGATACCAATCACTTCGAGCAGTCTGGGCATCGTGCTTTAAAATTTCATACGCTTTATTCCAGTCAACACCTGGGATTTGTCTAGCAAATGCATCAGCGATGACATTATCGGTTTCGTTACCGCCTTGGCCTATTTTAAATTCATGGGCATCGATAAACGCTTCTGCTACGTATTTAGATGCATTATGATTATAGCGATGAATGAAAGCATTTATGTTACTTGTAACAGTTTCGGTATCTACTATGGAAATGAACGGAAAAAGAGTCTGCCACGTATCCCATAATGTGTAATGATCATCCCATAGTGGCATCTTTGGATCAAAGCCTTCTACGTCACCTGTTCGGTTATGAGGCTGTATCATTGTATGCCAGAATGCGGTATATATTTTTCTTTTTTGTTCTGGTGAAGCGCCCTGAAGCTCTATTCGTGAAAGTACTTCGCGCCACTGATTTTTTGCATTGTTTTCAAGAGCTGTAATATCCCAACCAGGAATTTCATTTTGCAGCCAGTATTTAGCTTTTTCAACAGACGTAAATGAAACGGCTATTTTCATGTAAACGGGCTCATTGGCTTTTGTTGATAAGCGAACTAAAGCACCTAGCGATTGTTTCTTAGCTGTACTATGAAGAATTCCATAATTTATTCTGTCATTTATCCATGTTCCTGAATCGCGAGGCGTTTCGCTAATCTGTGCTGCAAAATAAAGATGAAACGATTGTGGATTGTAATTTTTGTAATATTTACCACCCCCGGTGATTAGTCCTGTCTTAGGGTCAATATCAACATAACCGTCTTCAAGTGCGATATCTCCACCAACTTTACGAGCGGTATTGAGGGTTAGGATAGCATTATCTGAAGAGGGGAAAGTGAACCTATAGATTGCACTATGATAACCTGGAGCAACCTCCACATGGATATTATCACGAGTTAAATCTACATCATAGCGATACGCCCTAGGTCTTTCATTCGCTTTTTGAGAAGGATATTCTTTGTTGATTTCAGAAACCCCTATACGAGGTGTTATAAGAAAGTGCCCATAGGATGGATTTCCACCAGTTCCTAGCGCATGCAGTTGGGCGAATCCAACGATTGGCTCGGTTTGTTTGTAGCCATTAGGTCTAGGATTAAGTGTTTCAGGACTTGGGTAAGCAGATGCGTGAGGTAAGCAAGGGCCAGGTTCGTCTGATCCATGACTTATATCTGGCAATTCAATTTGAGATGCGATCGTAGGGTCCACCAGTTCTTCAGGACTGATAGACTGATTTAGACTTTGGCACTTACCTGTGTAAGGTAATCCAATGACAAGAATACTAAGTATGAGTGGGGTTATTTTCATTACTTTAGAGTAATGAAAATAGACTACGGCTCGTTAAGAAGCGAGCGTGCTTCTGATAAATTTGGATTTAGAATCAGAGCTTGTTTAGCAGCTTCTTTAGCTCCTACGTGGTCACCCTTTTTCCATAGAATTGTAGCACGGGCGTAGGGATATTCAGGCGCTGTGGGTGCATAATGTTCTGCATTAAGTAAGGCCTTAATGGCTTCATCTATTTGGCCTGCCTGATTTAACAATAGACCTAAATTATACCAAGCTCTATCAAGCGTTGGGTCACGAAGTACTGCTTCTTGAAGGGCTTTTGTTGCGGCCTGGGTATTTCCAGAATTCGCAAATTCCAGACCTGCTTGAAATGCAAATACAGCATTGTGCGTATCTAATTGCGCAGCTTTCCACAGACTCTCAGATGCCTCCTTTGTCCTATGAAGGTTATCTAAAATGATACCCAAAGAATGATATGCTTCAGGGTTATTTGAATCCCAGCTAAGAGCTTTTCTTAAAGGTGCCTCAGCTTCACTGATATGGTTTCTGTTAAATAAATCTTCAGCGATACGTACTTGGCCAGCAGGTTGATCAGCATTAAGTGCTAAGTAGTCATTAAGTTCTTTACGCTCGTTTGAGGTGTCATCAAGTCGAGCAGATAAAGCCCACTCAGCATCAAGTCGTACTAGACGAGATGCGTCCTTAAGATAGGGTGTAATTAAATCTAAGAGATCAGTTTGTGTTCCAAGAACTTGTACTACCGCAGATCTAACCAGTGGATCGGTATCTCCAAGTAATGGGGTAAGCGTATCACGTACGTTTTGTTCTGCAGCCCATGGCCTAGATAGTTGTACTAACGTTGCTTTCCATGCAGGTATATCTTCAGTTGCGATTAACTTTAATAGAGTTGTCTCAGCATTTGTAGAAACTTGCTCTGCAGCAGAAACAGCGCGTGCTCTTTGTCTTTGGCGCGATTCCATTTTATCACCATACCAAGTGTTTGTAGTATTAATCAGCGAATCTATTGATTTATCTGTGTGACACCTAGAGCATGCGTTAGGGATTGATAATTCTTTTGTGAGTAGTGGATCAGGTCTTAAAAAGCCGTGATCGTGTCTTGCGTCCCGCTGCATGTAAACGGTTGTAGGCATGTGACAATTAATACACAGATTGCCTGCACTGCCGGCTTGATGATGAGAATGGGATTTAGGGTCTACAACAGGTGCATTCCGCGTATTATTGGCAACATGGCATTGGAGACATAGTGCATTATTGGTTGTGCTTAGTAGTGTCTTGCCAGTATGTGAATCATGACAATCTAGGCAGCTAACTTGTCCTTTTCCACCCATGCGACTTGTTTGAAATGATGTCCAATTGAAATCTTCATCACGCATTTGGCCGTCTGGATAAAAGATAGCGCTATCAGTGGGTAGGGTGAGTCTAAAATGGTCGTTATAGTTTAGGCCTGCCCGAGGTTCTGTTTTTAAAACTTCATTTCTTGCATGACAGGGTGCACAGGTTTCGGATTCTACTTTACGCTTGAGGATCCATGTCTGTAACGATGCGGTTTCTGTCTTATTATTTTTTTCGTGATCTTTAGTCAGGTTCCCGTGACATTGCACACAACCAACACCTTGCTCTGTCCAAGTTGAGTTATAGCTGTCAGAGATGGGGTTATAATTTTTTGAATAGTCCGTAAGGTGGCACTGGGCGCACATGGAATTCCAGTTCATCCCTCGACCTTGCCACTGTCCCCATTCTCCGACTTGACGGTGTTCTGATCCAAATACATTAAACCATTCTTTTTTGTGTGGATCGAATGCTAACTCATTAGCTTGATATCTTCCGTTATATGTTTGAACAACATATTGTCTTAGCGGCGATACGCCTATGACAAATTTGGCTGGATAGGTGTAAGGCTTATTATCGGAATGCGTTTCAGTAATAAGAATGGGTGTAGATTTTGTATTACTCTGGTAGCGTACCGTTTCGATTTCGCTATTTTGTAGTTTTTGGAATGCTTCACTATCTTCATTAAGATTCACTTCCCTATGGGCGAGTGCGTGGTGTGATGTACTCCAGTGATTGTAGATTTCGCTATGACATGAGGCGCAAGCCTGTGACTGCCGAGCGTAAGGAGTTGCTGCATCAGCAAAAGCAATGCTTTGAAATAGGCATATTAAACCTATTTTAAGAATTACTTTTACGAAATTACGTTGATAAACCGAGAGCATTAACTGCTCTCGAGTAAATCAATTCGGATTAAAATGAAAATCTTAATCCAGATAGTTTTTTGTATGACTATTTAGCTTGGGCACTACTATCTTTTATTTGCTGATAGAATGATGCCAAGACATGGAAAGCTGCTTTCTTTTCTCCATTTTCACCAATAAGGCCTTTTCTGTTCCAACCGTCTTGTACGTTCGGAAGTAGACGTTTAGGTGATCTAAAGTCAGCAAGAATCCATGGGCAAATACCACGGAGTTGGTTCATCCTGCGTAGCATAGGGATAGTTTGTCTGTAGTATTCTGCTTGGTATTCTTCACCCCAACGCGTTTCTACGTCGGCGTGATATCCTTGAAGGGCCTCTGCACCTGTCTCAGTGATAACTACAGGTTTAGCATATCTGATATCCCAATTAATCTTTGATATGGAAGTATTATTCCCGCTGTACCAACCGATATACTCGTTAAAACTTAAGATATCCGTATATTTGCCAAATGGATCATCAACGATCTTAAGATTTGGATCCTTATCGGAACGTACCTCCATAGCGCATGAAACAAGGCGTGTATTATCTAACTGATGTGCCTGATTTAAGAGAGTAAGTAGAAATTTATTACGTGGCTCACTAACAGGTGTTTCGTTAGCTACGGACCAGATAATTACACTGGCTCGATTATGGTCTCGCGTAATGAGTTCAGTAAGTTGGTTCTGAGCATTTTTTAGTGTCTCTTGATTTTCCCAAGCAATTGTCCAGTAGACAGGAATTTCTTCCCAAAGTAAGATACCAAGTTCGTCAGCAACTTGGGCCATATGTTCATTGTGGGGATAGTGTGCTAGACGTGCAAAATTACAGTTAAGCTCTTTGGCCCAACCTAATAGTTGTTGTGCATCATCGGTAGAGTAGGCACGTCCACCGCGAATTGGGTTTTCTTCATGAATACAAATACCGCGTAAGAATATCGGTTTTCCGTTAAGTAAAATTTCACTGCCTTTAACTTCAATGGTTCTAAAGCCAATTTTTTCGCATATAGAGTCAGAGCCTGCATTAATACATACTTCGTAAAGTTTTGGATTATCTGGACTCCATTTTACTAGATTAGCAGGAGTAGGTAGGGTGAGTGAAGCATGCCCATTGGCATCAAGATGGGTTTTTTCATGCACATTCAGTTCGGGTATATCAAATGAAACGGAGTCAGTGCTAGCACCAACTAAATCAGCTTCTACGTTAATTTTACTAGGATCTTTGCGATTTAATTGAACATTATAATTACTGATATAACTCGCAGGAGTTTCGTATAAATAAACAGAACGTGTTAGGCCCCCATAATTCCACCAGTCTGTATTTATTGTTGGGACACCTTCACGAAGTCTACGATTTATAACGCGAATAACCAAAGAGTTGTTATCTGATTTTATTTTGTCTGTTACTTCTACATCAAATGGCGTGAAACCACCTGTATGCTGGGCAATTTTTTGACCATTTAAATAAACGCTAGATTGATAATTTGCAGCACCTACATGAAGAAATACATGGGTCTTCGCTTTCACCGAATAGGTGAATAGTTTGCGATACCAAATAGCACCTTCGTAGAGAAATAATTTTGGATCTTGGGTATTCCAATCTTTCGGAACAGTAAGCGTTGGGCTTTGATCAAAACTGTATTCGAGAAAATCATTCTTTGATTGAGGTTTTTTATCTTTATAAAAACCAATCTGAGAGCGTGGAACGTCTGCTTGTTCGACTTCGTCTAATGGTTGTAGTCGGTAGTTATAGTAACCTGTATCATAGGGATCTACGATTGCATTCCATTTGCCATCTAGATTTAGAACCTCACGTGGCTGTGGGTTAATGGTTGCTTGGTCTGCATATACTATCGACGTTAAAGTAAGACCTAGGCATGCAAAAAGACGTAAATTAATTAACATAGGGATAAAGGAATACTAAATATAGTTATGCTTAATTAATATTAAAGCAATAATTGCAAAAAATAGGCTCCTGTATTCTGTTACGTTTATGATACATGAGTTGCATAGTTCACAATTTATACCGGCTCCACTAGGTCATGTTTGGACCTATTTTTCTGACCCAAAAAACTTAAATGAACTTACTCCAGACTCACTGCGCTTCGAGATTAAGAGTCAGCCGGGACTTATGTATACTGGTCAGATGATTGCTTATAGGATTCGTATACTTCCTGGGATAAAAGTTAGTTGGCTAACTGAGATTAGGCACGTTAAGGAAGAAGCCTACTTTGTTGATGAGCAACGTATTGGTCCTTATAGGATTTGGTATCATGAACACCGCTTTGTTGCTCAAAACGGCGGTGTTCTTATGACGGATAAAGTTACCTATGCATTACCCGGAGGACTTTTGGGTGAATTGATTCACTTAGTCTGGGTTAAACGTCAGCTTAGGCAAATATTTGCCTATAGAACTCAAAAGGTTAACGAAATTTTTAGTCGCTAGGAGCGCTAATTTATAGTCCTTCAGAGTCCTCTAGCCAAACTAAAGAAGCAAGGGCTGCTGCGCCTAACTCAAGTTCGCGAGGATTTACGTTATCTAAAGTATCTTTGACTGAATGGTGATAGTCAAAATAACGCTGTGAGTCAGGGCGAAGTTCACCAACAATCGTTCCTAATGGTGCTAATGGTGTTACATCTGCACCTGCTCCTCCTTCAACTATGAAAGAAATTTCATGTGGCGATAATAGGGGAAGCCATTTCTGTGCTTTATTAGCAGCGTCTTTATTTGTGTTACTTAAATTAAATCCTTTGGGATCGAAGCCGCCTGCATCTGATTCAACGGCGAATATGTTTCGCTCTGAAGATTTGCGAGCAACGGCTGCATACTGATTGGCACCAGCTGAACCATTTTCTTCGTTCACAAATAAAACACAGCGTATCGTGTGGCGCGGCTTAAGTCCTAGCGATTTAAATAAACGCAGTACTTCAATTGATTGAACAATGCCTGTTCCGTCATCGTTTGCTCCTGGTGCAATATCCCATGAATCAAGGTGTCCACCGACCACTATAATTTGGTTTGGAAATTCGCTGCCTCTGATTTCTCCGATAACATTAGCTGAAGCACGGTCTGGAAGTGTTTGTGCATGAATGGCGACGTGTACTTTTAGATGAGGATCCTTAATGAGTGCCTCATGGAGACGATCTGCGGATAAGTAGGAGAGTGCTGCAGCAGGTATGTGTTTAACACCTGGAGGAAACATTGTAGCTCCTGTGTGAGGGACTTCGTCTTTGGCTAGTGTCATTGAGCGAACAAGGGTAGCTACAGCACCGAGTGATGCAGATGCTGCAGGTCCACGAGAACGTCCTATTACTGCATGAGCGTAACCAGTCATGGTTAATTGGGTGCTAGGATTTATTCCGTGATTAATGAATATGATTTTCCCCTTAGCTTCTGATCCAAGTTTAGCTATTTCAGAGAATTCACTGACTTCAATTACCTCAGCATCAAGTCCATCTTCTGGAGTTGATGCTGATCCTCCTAGTGCAAGACCGTTTAATAATGTAGTTACACCATTAGAAATAATATGAAACGTTTCAGGGTTTCCTCTTATCCAATGCGGAACGTTAACAGGTTGTTCGTATACATTATCTATATTGAGTGCTTTTAATGTAGAAACTCCCCACATTATAGCACCTTGCAAATTATCTGAACCGCTTAATCTACCAGGGTAGTGTTTAACTAGGGTGTTTAAGTTGTCCATTGCTGCACCGTTGACTAGTGCTTCAGTGTAAATGCTATCAACTACTTTGGATTGGGAAGCTTGATCAGCTTTCGCAATAGAGGATATTCCAAGAGCAATGACGCATAGAAGACTTGTTGATTTTAAAATTAACATAAGGAACGGTTTTATTAAGGTTATATAAATTCTAATGATTATTTGCTTAGTGGCTGGTTGTTAGCTGCGTTTTAAGCGTTACGAAGCTTTGTTTGTCGGTATCTGTAGTACTGATAGCTATGGCATAATCACATAGTTTTAGTACTTCATTTTGTGGGTGATAGTGAGAATAAAGTAAAATGGTATTATAGAGTAGCTCTGGATTTCTTGGAAATAAAGAAAGGCCTTGTGCTACGACACGTAAGTTAGCCTCACTAGGTTTTGCAGATGCTTTTGTCCACGCTTGTGCAATCAGACTGTATGTTTCAGCGAATACGGGTAAGTAACTTCTTCCTTGGAAGAGTGGATCTAATACATAGGTAAGTTGTGAATTGCTTAGCTTACCATTAGGTTCAAGTGGTTTCGTTTCAACTGCTTCAAGACGTAGTTTACCTAATTCTAGATATGCACGAGCACGATTTGTTTTAGTTAATACTGCTTTTTCTAGAAATTTAGAAGCACGTGTTGTGTCTCCGTTTTCAAGTTCATCTAAACCAATTGATGATAATAGATTGGGATCCATAGAGCCGCGAATATATGGAGCTACTAATGCTAAGTGGGCTGCCTCTGTATGCCCTGACATCCTTAATGCTTCGCCTTTTATACGGCCTACTTCAGCATCGGTTGCATCTCTGAATGTTACATTTCCTACTGATGGTATTTTTCCATCCTTGGGGTGCATTTCGATACTCTTGTAAGAAGTCCATTGTATGTAGCCACGGAAAACCATGAGCATATCCTTGTAGCTCATATTAAAACATTCTTTAAATAATTTTTCGTTTATCGGTTCGTGCTCAGATCGTGTGATAAATTTGAAAAAAGCTTTTTGATATTTTTGATTTTCGCCGTACAAACATAAATGTACAAAGAGCCAGCATTGTTTGCTCCATGTGTCGCCAATTGTGTTAAGGGCTTCTTCGGATTTAAGATCAACTGAAAACATTTTTTCCATAGGCAAAAGACCGCGTCTGTTTAAAGCAGCGTTAAATGCCTTATCTTCGTTTGGACCAGGATCAACAGCAGGTATACTATTTGTATCTGCAGTTGCTGGATCTGAACCGGCTAGCGTTTGGATTTGATTGTTACGCATGGCTATGCCTTGCATAACTGAAACTTCATTAGGTTCAGGAAGTTTACCAAATTCTATTAAAGTATCTGAGTATTTAAGTGCTGCGAGCATTTGCGCTAGACCCTCTTCAAGCCATGGCTGAGGTCTAGGCTCAATTCTGCTTAGAAGAAAATGAATATATTCGCGGTGGAGTTGATGAGCGTAGTCTACTTCAATTTCGCCTGCACCATCTTCGTTTTGAATATTTAGGGAAGGTCTTTCAACATCGATGATGATTGCTGAATTTTCTTTGTTATGAAGTGATAAACTAATGCCACCAGATGTAGATGGTCCAGAGTCTTCAGGGTAAAATTGATTATAAGAATTTTGAGCACCACATAGAATTAAGAGCGGAGGCTGAGCATTTTTAGGCTGAATTGCAGGCCATACAAATGATACAGCTTGGGTGAACTCTAGGAGATCTTTTATTATGTACTTAGTTTTGTAACTTGAAGCATTTGATAGAATTTCAAAATTGTTTGTTTTTGCATACTGCCATGACTCAGGAATTGGAAGTAGCTTTGAATCGGTTACAACAATTTCTGGCAATATTATCGGGGTTTGTTGGCTAACAGACTCTGCTTTGCAGGTGAGACTACTAATGACTATAAGTATTAAAAGTCGCACAACTAATTTTGAAGGCATAAATAGTTAAGGGGTGTAATGTGTTAGCTTAAAAACTACTTCTTAGAAAGACGTACACAGTGTAAAAATGTTTTAACTTGCTTCTCAACGCTATTGTGAGGCGTTTGACATGAAGAGTTTTTAAATTTATAGTGTATGTATGAAATCAAACACGCTTCTTAGGATATTAGCTATTAGTTTATTTGCTCTAGGTTTAGTTACCCCTCGTATTAGTTTTGCAGCAGATCAGGCGAGTTCAGTAACAGGTGAAGTAGTTGATCTAATGTGTTACTTAGATCACGGTGCAAAAGGCGCAAAACATGCAGGTTGCTGTGCAAAATGTATACAATCTGGCGGCCCTGTTGGTTTATTAACAACAGATAATCAATTATATCTTATTATAGGTGCGCACAAGGCAATGAACGATGAACTTGTTGCTTACGCTGCTAAGACTATCACTGTTCAAGGTAAAGTTGTTGAGCGTAATGGTATGAAGATGGTTGAGAATGCAGTAGTGCAAAAGTAAGTGTTTTTAAATGGGATCACTTTCACTTTTTCAGCAGCCTGAGTATATTCATATATTACTCAATCATGTCCCTATAGTTGGTTTATTCATAAGTTTGCTAAGTCTTGTAGCGGCAGTGCTTTTAAACAAGCCCGCCGCTATTTTTATTAGTCTAGGTCTTATCGCAATATGTGCCTTCATGGTTTGGCCTGTTTCCTATTATGGAGAAGCAGGTTATGACCGTGTATATTCGATCGCAGATAGAGTTGGAGATGCTTACCTAAAAAGACACCGTGATTTAGCAGATGACTGGAGTTGGTTATTTTACGTTACAGGTGGAGCTTCTTTAGTAGCGCTGATTGTCGGGTATAAGAAGGCTAACCAATTGAGATTTCTAGCAGGGCTTGTGATCATTCTTACTTGCGCAAGTTTAATAGCAGGATCAGTGATTGCAGAAGTTGGTGGCTGTATACGGCATGAGGAATTTCGCCGTGGCGCACCTCCGGCTGAGTAAACTAGGTTATGTGTGTTAGATATACTCTAAGTGAGCCTAAAAAAGCCATTGAATCGGTAGCAGCGCACTTTGGTGCGAATTTAAATACTGATGCATATGACAAGCCTCGTTATAATGTAGGCCTTGCACAAAAAGCTCCAATTATTGTGGGAAAACACAACGGTGTTGTTTTAGAAACGATGAGTTGGGGTTTTTCTAATAAGTTAAATGCCAGTTCGTTATTAGCTAATGCACGCTTTGAAACGATAACACAACTTCCTACCTTTAAAGATGCGGTGGTGCATCGCCGCTGTGTAATACCAGCTAATGGATTTTTTGAATTTCAGGATTTAGGTAAACGAAAACAGCCTTATTTGTTTACATTAAAAGATGAAAAACCTCTGGCTATTGCTGGAGTTTGGAAGTCTACCGACGATTTAACTGCATTTCAGTTTTGTTTAGTAACAACTAGGCCTAATTCATTAGTTGCAACTATTCATGATCGCATGCCTGTGATACTTGGTCCTAAAGGTATAATGGCGTGGCTTAATGGGGAAGAACTAGAGCGAAGTACTTTAGATGATATAGCGCTAAGTTTCCCAGCAGATGCGATGGTATGCCGCAGAGTGAGTTCGTACGTAAATAATGTACGCAACGAGGGTCCAGAGTGCATTAAAGAGGACGTAGCCTTACCTGAACTATTCTAGAATTTCAGTTTCCGCTTGTAGTTTTCATATTATTAGTGTTCAAAAGAACACTGTTCATATGAGTAAGCAATTAACAGAGCGTCAGCATGAGGTACTAGAGTTTATCAGCACATTTCAGGCTGAAAAAGGGGTGCCTCCGTCTACGCGTGAAATTCAAAGGCATTTTAAATTTGCTAGTCAGACCGCAGTAATGGGGCACCTAAGATCACTTGCAAATAAAGGTATGATAGAACAATTGGCAGGTAGGGTGTGGGGTCTGAAAACAAAAGAAATACAAACGCATCTTTTTGAATTACCTGTCTACGGAACTATTCCTGCTGGATTACCTAGCATGCAAGAGCAAGAGCCGGTTGAGGTAATTCCATTTAATCCGGGATTATTTGGAATTAATACACCACGTGCGCATCACATGTGGGCACTTCGTGTTAAAGGGGACTCCATGGTTGATGCACATATTCTAGATGGTGATTTGGCTATTTTAGTAAGGCGCGAACCACGTGTAGGAGAAATTGTAGCCGCACTTGTTGATGGCACCACGACAACTCTTAAGCAGTTAGTTCAGGTTCGAGGAAGGAATATTTTACGAGCAGCAAACAAAAAGTATGCAGATATAATTCCTGAGGATTCACTTGAGGCTCAGGGAGTATTGATAGGACTAATTAGAAGACAGGCCTAACTAATTTAAGCTATAGGTTTAATTAAATCAGCTAAACGAATTTTTAGTTCCTCTGAGTCTAGACCTGCTATTCTCACTACTTTAAGACTAGATTTGTTACCTTGCATAAGGGTAACAGAATTTCGATGAAGGTTCAGTTGTTCTGATAAATACTTACACAAGCTGTCGTTTGCTTTGCCCTCTAAGGCAGGGGCGCTGACCTTAATTTTTAAAGCAGCGCCAACCCATCCAACGATTTGTGACCGTGGTGCGTTAGGAATAATTTTTAATGCAAGTGTCGAGGACTTGGCCACAGGCTACCTGTATACTAAGATTTTTTATCTAATGCTTCTGCCTCTTTTAATGCATGATTTAGAAAGCCAGGCTGTAGCACTTTGAGTTCACTTTTATTCCATTTAGATGGGTCATCGTTATACGGTTTTAAAAAAGCGAATGCTTTAGCTATACTGCCACCATCTTTTCCCGTATAATGCCATAAATCAACACCAAGTGGGGCACTGAGTTTTGCTATAGCAAGCTGAGCTTCTACATTAAAGATGCTATAACCTAACGCATCAGCGCGTACGAGTTCTAGAGGTTGTCTACCATCTGGTTTAATTTGGTTATTAATTCTTTCTTCGTCTTCAAGGGCTAGACTGCGTGCTAGAGCATCGTCTTTTAAATAATGACTAATTGCTATAGCCTGTACTAGAAACCAACTTCCGTGATTATTAGGAGCATCGTGTTCTCCTTTTCCTAATTTAGACGTCATAAGCCACGTATGATATGACTTAAACCATTGATCGATGTGATTAATGTCATCTGCAGTGAGGCTCTCTGACTGTTTTAAAGTAGAGATGTTTTCTACTAGGTATGCAAAATCTCTACCATCAAGTACACCTGGATTGTTTCCGTGGTTGTGATTTCTACCAAGATGAATTTGGGAGTATTCCAAGCTGGGTGTCATCGAGGTGTTAGGATTTATGAACCAAGCACGTAACCATTCTGCTGCGCGGTCTGAGTAGACTTTGTCATGAGTTCTAGACCATTCTTCGGTAAGTGCGTTAATTGTATTAAACATTTTACCAAGGATATCTTTAGTTCCTTGGCTCATTTGTTTTCTATTATAGTGTCCATCATTTCTGATAAACGGTAAGCCAGTTGGAGAGCTCGGATCTGGCCACCAATAAGGTGCGAAACTTACATAGTCATGCGCATTACCTGAAGGAGAAGGGAGCTTGCGATCTATAAGAGTTACTATCTTGGTTTTGAGTATAGATTCAGAACTATGCTTATGGATCTTAGCCTCTTGCCCTTGATCGGTATCCTTGGCGATGAGTAGATGATTAGCTAAGCTTAGGCTTAGTATGCTTATCAAAAGAGTTTTGTAACGGTATATCATTTTAAAAATTAGTTTTGGAATGTATCGTGAATTATTTTCCCGCTTCTAAATCGAAGTACTCGGCTGCATTTGTTTGCTAGATCGGTATCATGGGTAACGAGCACAAGAGTTGTTCTTTTCTCGAGATTTAGATTAAAAATTAAATCAATCATACTAGCTGCATTATCGGCATCTAGATTGCCGGTGGGCTCATCACAGAATAGTATTTTGGGATTATTAATAAATGCTCGAGCGAGTGCTACTCGTTGCTGTTCTCCACCTGAAAGTTGAATTGGGTAATGATCAGCTCTGGCTGATAGTCCAACTCGCTTTAAAAGTTCGTCAGCGTAAGCCTCAAAGTCTTTTCTTTGTTCTAGGCTTGGATCACGTAGTTCAAGCGGTATGAGTATATTTTCACGTGCTGTCAGAGTTGGGATAAGTTGAAAATTTTGAAAAACAAATCCCACGTTTAAATTACGAACTTCTGCGCGTTTGTCTTCGTTTAAATCTTCTAGTTTCGAACCATTTAAAATAACTGACCCGCTTGTTGCATAGTCTAGACCTGCGCATAAACCTAAGAGTGTGGTTTTACCGCTTCCGCTAGGTCCTACTACGGCAAGAGTTGTTCCTGCTTCGATATCAAAGGTAACGCTATGTAAAACAGTGAGTGGACCGGACGCAGTTGGGTAGGTTTTTGCGAGGTCTTTAACGCTCAATATGATTTCAGCACACATAGTTCTGCTTAGTTATGGCTAATTTCTGAATCATTTCGAGTGCCATTATTTAATGATGTGTAATTATGGCCAATGTGGGAGAGGGTAGGTTTATTGAGCCAAAGTTGCTCGTTAGTTGTGTTGGATTTGAAAACGTAGGCCATGGATCAGTTGTTATAGAATTAGGATCAGTCCAAAGATAGCTACAATTCGATTTTAATCCGAATGAGGTAGAAACGTCATGTCCTAGTGAATTAAAACGGATTCGAGTTATACCGTTTTGGTTTAATGTAGAGGATTGTTGGTTAGAGGATGCACTTACACTTGTTATTGGTGCCGCTGGAGTGGTTGTATTTAAAAGTATGGGTGCTGCTACAGTTGTTGTTTGTGACGTTGTGTTGGATGTTGGAGTTACATTACTTGTCGTCAGAGGTATTGAAATAACAGTGCTGGGTGGTTCATTAATAGGAATCGGTTCTTCACTTGGAATAGCAGTCACTGTAAGTGAATAGATGCGGCCTGAATTGTTTGCACTGAACTGATCATTAGCATCTTCAGCTACAGTAAATTGATACGTTCCTGCAATGCTAGGAGTCCAGCTAGTTACCCATTCAGAAGAGGCATCAAGCGTGCCTTGATTTAGCGAATTGCCACCGTCAAAGTTTGTATAATTAATGATACAAAACTGAAAGCAGTTAGAACCTAGTTGATTATTTGTAATATAGGTCGGTGTAAACGATGAACCTAGCGTTATTGAAGCGTCTGTAGAAGTAACAGACTGTACGAGAGGTTGAACCGTGATGCTATAAGGCGTTGGATTGACCACCATGGCTCCTAAATTTGGATCTATAACTGATGAATTATAATTCGAATTCACAATTTGCTGCCCTACGTAGAATGTATAGACACCTGCTTTTGTTGGAGTCCATGTTGCGGTTGGGATACCTGACGAACCAAAATTGGTTTCATTAACCACGCAAAATGTAGGTGGTCCAGCAAGCGGGTTTACTCCTATGAAGTTAGGACTCCACGAAGAGCCAACGAAGGTGATGTCATTTATTGAAGTAACCTGATTTGCGTTAAGAGGTGAAATAGTAAGAGTGTAAAGTGTCGGATTTAATTCAATATTACCCCATATAGGGTCATTTGTATTTCCGTAGTAAAGGGGATCACTGACTTGACCAACTTGAAATGAGTAGCTGCCTGCATTCAGAGGTGCCCATGCTGTAGTAGTTGTTTCTAAGGATGTTTGTCCAAGAATTTGATACAAGAAAGACGTATTCGGATTACTTGACTGAATTGAGGCCGTAAATGGTTGACCAAGTTCTAGGTTTACCGATTGAGAGGTCGGTAACTGCATGGCTGTAGGATAAGGTACACAAACTGACCCAAGACTAGAATAGAGGGCATACTCACCTTGTTGACCTCCCCCTTGGTTATACATGTAGCAATAACCAAAGACATAAAAAGTTGATCCGTAGGCTACTGTGCTTAGATCAGTGGTCCAGTTCCATGGGGCACTTGGTTGAGTACCGCTATTTACGTTAACAGGAATGATCCCACTATATCCAGCGATAGATCGTGAACCAGACGGGTTTTGATTTTCTATCCAATATTCTGCAAAAAATATCCCTTCCGAATTTCTTGCGGTCCAAGGATTAATAGTAACAGAAAGCGTTATGTCAGCTGTTCCATAGCTTAGATTTAGTGGGGTTAAGTTTATGGAACTTGAATTATGGCCAATGCTATAAAACGCATTAGAAATAAATGTAGCAGGTGCTACGATAAAAGGTTTTCCGGTATCTGGTGCAGTGCTAACGCTGGGAAGAAAATCCTGAGCTAAGAGACGCAGATGAAAATTCAGCGCCAAAAGTAGGGCCAGGCACTTAAATATTTTTTCATATCGAGGGAACATGATAAACCTCAATCATTGCTTCACCGCTAGAAGCGTTAAGCCCTGTGACTTGAGCTGTGTAAGCACCAGGTTCTAGGTTAAGAAGTAATGCACTATCTGCACTGGCAGTAGGTAGTGCAAAGGCTCCGACTTCGGCTGCTATTGTAGCAACTGTAGATGGGTTTGTATTGGTAGACCATGTTGCGTTTTGTGCTACAAGCTGGCCTAGAGCGTTGTAAATAGTAAGGCTCGGATTTGCTAATGCGTTTACTACGCCGAACTGAGATAACGTTGGTCCAATACCGCGAATTAATACATTCTCATTTGATGATCCACCAATAACAAATCCTGCAATCAGCGTATGAGTTGATCCATTGATGTATGAGCGTGCAGATAAATTGAGTAGAGGTGATGGGATTAAGTTCTGATTTATTATAAAGTCCACTTTAACAGAGTCTTGGTTAACGCTAACTTCCTGCGTTTGATTTCCTGTAGGTGTTTGAATTGAAACAAGAACGTTTCCCGTTCCTGCGTTCACCGGTATACAGTATCCACCTGAAGTAGATGTAATTGCTGAGTATGGACTAGAAGGTGATGAAACAGTCACTCCTCCTACGCCTTCTCCGCTGTCATAGATTCCATTTGAATTGGTGTCTTTGTATACTACGCCTGTAATAAAAATTGTATTTATAGGACCGTAAGGTAAGTCGCTTCCTGAAGTAAAAGCCTGTGCGTCTGCAATATCTGCTGTTAAAATAGTATCACCAATTCCTGGACTACTGTTTCGAGTGGATATATCAATACCCACTAATCTTCCATTACCTAGAGTGAAGGAGGGTGTATATGGGCCCTGGGTAAGTAATGCTGGATAGCTTTGGCTTAAAAATAAAAAAGCACTCAAGGCATCTAGATCTATACCTTGTTCTATACTTAAATCGCACCACGTGATCATGGTTTCATTCCCTCCGTATGCACCAAAACTAACAGTACCATTTGTGGCATTGGGCCCGCTCCACACTAAAGGATTGTTATCGCTATAGGTATTATCAAATAAGATGGTTGGGCTATATAGATAAGTTGGAGGTTGTTGTGTACCTGGATAAACAGGAGAGAAAAGCGTTGTTGGATTTGCTTCATTAAGCGCTACTTCATAGTTGTAGAAGGTATCTTTTAAAACAGATGCGCGTTGTTGTATTAAGGGATAAAAACTTAGTGGTGCAGTACTCATGGGGAGAACTTTTTTTCGTTCGATATATTCGCTGCTAATTGAGGTGAGTAGTCGCGTAGCTACTGCACTAAGGGATTCAAGTTCCCCACTTATTGAGCGCTGCTGATAAGGTTTAAGTAAGGCGGCAATTTGCGGGTCATACGGATAAAGAGAAAATATACGTGTTAATTCATTAATAGGATTATTTCGTAAACGATTTATGTGCTCGAGCGCATCTTGCTCAGTATTGGTTGGGTTTCCGCAGTACCAAATTTGTGTGCTTGGTATCGATTTAGTAGCTGATGTCCTAGTAATACTATCACTGCTATACAGACTGGTAAAATGCGTGCAGACTATAAAAGCTGAGATGTAAAAAGAAAAAGTCATGTTCACATGCTGATTAAAGCATGAATTTATTTATGACATTTAATTTATGGCATAGAATGTATTAATTGATGGTTTATAAGTTCTTAGGTGTAATGCATAGATAATACAGGGTAGAAATTAAATACCTGCTATTATTGAATTAATGAATACTGCTCCTCTTTACGAAAATAACGAGCAACGCTTTAAGGAGTTTTATGAATTACAATGTCTTTTAACAAAGCTCTTATCTGATCAACCTTTGATGGTTAAAGAATGGTTGGTGCGACTCCCTGTAATAGCTAAGAAAGTAAATGAAGGCGAGAATAAATCTATGCACTGGAGGGCAACAAAGCTCAATTTTGCAAAACGTCGTTACTTAGGTCAGCTAATTGAAGATTCGTTGGAAAAACCTGATACTAGAAATATACTCTCTCGGTGGCTTATTAGATCGATGCCAGTTGGGAGTTACTTAGAGATTGTTAGTGTGTCAGGTGGTTTTAATACTTGTGCAATACGTGCCTGTGTTAAACAAATGATCGATTATAGGGATGCACTTTTCAGTGCTAACTTAGGTTTGGCTTACTCAATAGCAAAGCGAGAGCATATGGGTAGCTATGATGATAGATTTAGTGATGCAACAAAAGGTCTGCTGGATGCTGTTGATCGGTTTGTGCCTTTAGAAAAGCACGTGCAGTTTAGCTATTTTGCTACGTACTGGATAAAGTTTCAGATAAGTCGTGGTAATCAAAAATGCCAATCGGTGGTTGCATTCCCAATCAATCAACAACGAGTTAAAGCAAAAACCGAACGACTTCAAATGCAGCAAGAAGCGCTAGGTTTGAAGCCTTTAAGCTACGAGCAATTGGCACGAATTTTAAATGTAAAAGTAGCTACAGTTATTAACAGTTATCAAAAACCAGTAGCGATATCGATTAATACAAGTTATGCGCATGAAGAGGAAATGTTAGAATCGGATTATGCATTGTGTGATCCAGCTCCAAAGCCAGATTCATCATTGGATCGGGTAGAGGTTAAGAAATCTTTGCAAGTATACTTTAGAAAGAATGTAGGGGCTGATATTCGAGTTATTTTATGTAGTGATGAAGCTTTGGGTTCCATGAACGAAGCATTGTTAGACTATATCGATTTCTTTGATCAGGCTATGAGTGAGCTCCTTAAAAGCTTAAGTATAATAATCTAGTTAAAAAAATCGACCCACTAGAAAACAACTGGCAATGCGCTAAACATTAAGTAACTATAAAAGTATGAACGCTTCGCATGAAAAAGTTCGTTGGGGAGTTTTAGGGTACGCTAAGATTGCCCGTGAACAATTAATACCTGCAATTAAACGCTCAAAAAATAGTGAATTTTACGCCATAGCATCTAGGGATTCAGCTAAGCTAAAAGAATGTACTGATAAGTTTGGCGTAGTGAAGACCTATATTGGGTACGATTCACTTATTGAAGATCCAAATGTTGAAGCTGTTTACATTCCGCTACCAAACGCGATGCATAAAGAATGGGTGCTTAAGGCTGCAAAAGCAGGAAAGCATGTTTTATGTGAAAAACCTTTAGCCTTAAATGCTCATGAGTGTTCACAGATGATTTCATACTGTGAGTCACAAAATGTAAAATTTATGGAAGCTTTTATGTATCGCTATACAGAGCGTACTAAAAAAGTAATAGAAGTTTTACGTAGTGGAGTCCTTGGTGAAATAAAATTTATAAACTCTCATTTTCGATTTTTACTAACCAATTCAGCTTCAATAAAATTAAAACCAGAACTTGGTGGAGGTTCTTTATATGATGTAGGTTGTTACCCAATTAATTTTACAGGTATGGTAGCTGATTATGTAGAGGGTGCAGGGGTCGTTGGTTCAGCTTTGCCTGAAAAAGTTGCTGCAACTTATACAATGCAAGAAGGTGTGGATGTGCTTTTCTCGGGAACTCTAAAATACAAGTCAGGTCTCGTTGCTTCTATCAATTCAGGTTTTAATGCTCAAAAACGTGTATACTCAGAAATTATAGGCACACGTGGTAGTCTTGAAATTCCAGAAACTTTTTTTGATACAAATGATCCTATGTATTTAACTATAGGTGAAGATAAGACAATGATACCAGTTGCCTCTAGTGATAGATATTGTTGGGAAGTAGAGGACTTTGCTTCTAGTATTAGGACGGGTAGCGAACCTTTGTTTAGTCTAAAAGAGACGCATAGAAATGCGCTCGTTATTGATATGCTGCTGGCTTTACGTGAATAATAAAAAAAGACGCTCAAGTTAAGAGCGTCTTTTTTAGATTAAATCTAATTAAGCTTATTCTTTTTCAGGACGGCGATACGATTTGTGACCTTCTTTTTCCTGATCGTTAAGATTTTTTAGGTCGACTTGGGCTGCTGCATTGTTGTTAGCCTTTAAGTCTGCTTCTAGCTTTGTAACGCCAGCTAAGAAATCTTTCATGGATGCTTGATATTTTGCAGTGAATGCATCGCGTTCACCAGCAGGGAGATCTTGAGCCTTTGCTGGGATAAGCTTTACGGATTCTTCAGCGCCAGCACGCATTTTAGCAACTAACTCTAAAGAGGAAGCATTTTGTGATGCGTCACCAATTTGTTTCTTCAATTGACGATTAGCACGGCCAATTGTTGACATTGCTTTTTCAAGATCGGTTTTAGCTTTCTTTGCAGCTGGAGCGCTTGCTGGGGCACTTGTTTGAGCATTAATAGTAGGAATTGCTATAGCAAAGCCTAGTACTAGAAGGAATGCTGAGATACGCAGTTTCATAAGTATAGATTTGGGTTCTATATTAGATATAAGTCCTTTCTTATAGGCAATTCTGAATTCATCGTATCTTTGTTTTTTAATGGAAATTTGCTCGAGGGGGTAATTTATATATATAAATTTAAATCATGTTTTCTTATAACCCTTTCAGGGGATTTTCGTATAATCGGTCCTTTATGTGGAGTATTTTGGCGTTAGCTTTAACTACTGCATTAACTAGCTACGGGAGTGACCGCATTGTTTATAATTTTAATCCTGATTGGAAATTTATTAAACAGGATCCTGGAATTCAGGCTGCACAGGTTGGTTATAATGACGCTACTTGGACGAGTGTATCAGCACCGCATACGTATAACGATATAGACACCTTTAATCACAAAGCTAATCCAGATATGTCTGGTGAGAATGAGATGTGGGGTGGGCGTACCTGGTATCGTAAGCAATTCACTATACCTGAATCGCTTAAGGGTAAAAAAGTATACATCGAATTTGAAGGTGTTCGTCAGTTTGGTGAAGTCTATATCAATGGAAAATATTTAGGTGTATGTAAGAATGGATTTGTACCGTTTGGCTTTGATTTGACGCCTTATCTAAATAAAGACGCTAAGCCAAACGTGATCGCGGTCATGTGTGATAATCGTTTCATGGTTAATCCAGTTAAGGATGAACAAAATTTAGCTAAAATTGAGGCGCAAGTGAATGCTCTGATTCCTGAAGATGAGGATAAAATACAGCCAAATCAAATTCCTTGGAATCACTCACGTTGGCATCCTACAGACGGAGGTATTTATAGGAATGTATTTTTACATGTTACAGATCCTCTACATATATCTCTTCCATTATATGATTTCTTACAAACGGAAGGACCTTACGTTTATGCAGAATCGATTACCGATCAATCGGCTCGTTTTACTGCAGAGATTCCTGTTGAGAATTCTCGTTTAGATGCCGCAAACGCAGATGTGTCTGTAGTTGTAAATGACTCCTCTGGTAAGTCTGTACTAAATCTAAAACAAACAGCTTTGGTTACGGCAGGTGGAAAAGCAAAAGTGGTGCTTTCAGGATTAATTGCTAATCCTCAGTTGTGGGAACCAGCGTACCCTTATTTATATCACGTTACTTGCCAAATATCTGTGGCGGGACAGGTCGTAGATTCAGTCACTATTCCTTACGGTATTCGTAACGCTGTATTCACCACTGATCATGGATTTTTCATAAACGGACATCATGTAAAATTGCATGGATGGGGCCAACGTCCTACTGATGAATGGCCTGGGCTTGGAACAGCACAACCTGATTGGCTTCATGAATACACGATGCTTTTAATGAAGCAGGCAGGAAGTAATTTTATGCGCTGGGGTCATGCATCGGGTGCGCCTATTATGATCACGATGGCAGATCAGTACGGTCTTATTACAGATCAACCTGGTGTCGATGGAGAAGCTGACACAGTGGGGGCTGCTTGGAAAATTAGAGCAGAAGCTTTTAGAGACTTAATAATCTATTATCGTAATCATCCTTCCATTCTCATTTGGGAAGCGGGTAATCAAAAAGTAAGTAAACAGCATGCAATACAAATGCGTAAGATTTTCCAAACTTATGATCCACATGGAGGAAGAGCAGAGGCTTATCGCAGAGCTGATCAAACCGATGCTAAATATATGGATGTAGGTATTGGTACAGAAGGTGGCCGTGAAATAGCTTCCTTACCTGTTGTTGAAGGTGAGTACGACCGTGAAGAGTCTCCACGTCGTATATGGGATAATAAAACACCACCAACCTTTGGTTATCCTGGAGCAAGTAAACAAGCCTATCAGCCATATGATTCAGAAGAATTTGCTGTTCATCAGGTTGCCCAATATGTCCATAAACTAGGAGCGGAAAATCATTCAGGTGGTGGCAACTGGATTTTTTCTGACACAACAAGCGGTGGTCGTGTAGATCTTGAAACAGCACGTAATAGTGGCGAGGTAGATGGAGTACGCTTACCTAAAGAGGCTTACTATGTTACTCAGGTGTTGTTTAGTTCATTACCTAAAACACATATTATTGGACATTGGAATTATCCACTAGGAACTAAGAAAACAATCTATGTCGCTTCAAATGGTGATGATGTAGAATTGTTTCTTAACAATCATTCCTTAGGACATGGTAAGGTATATGATCGATATTTGTTTACATTCTCGGATGTTAATTATGAGCCAGGTGAGATTAAAGCAGTAGCAACTTATAAGGGTAAGCCGTGGGGAAATCCGTATGTTATCAAGACTGCAGGGCCAGCTGTTAAATTGCGCATCAAATGTTTAATTGGACCTTCTGGATTTAAAGCAGACGGATCAGATGTGGTATTACTCGATGTTGAAGCAGTTGATAGTAAGGGTTTAAGGTGCCCAACATTCCAGCAGCGTGTTGATTTTACGTATTCAGGTCCTGCTATATGGAGAGGTGGATGGAATAGCGCAAAACCGGGTTCAATTAACAACACTTACCTAGATTTAGAAGCAGGAATTAACCGCGTAACACTTCGATCAACATTAACACCAGGAAAAGTCACAGTTAAGGTTCAATCGGCTGGTTTAGCTAGTGATGAAATTACTATTAATTCTAAGCCCTTTACTTTGGCTGGAGGTTTGACTGCAACGCTTCCTGATAAGATTGAGCCTAAATTATCAGCTCAAAAGCCAACCTATCCAGATTCTGAAAGTTATGAACAAATCGTAGGTAAACAGGGTAAGGTAGCTGCTACTTCACCTGCGCAACCAGGTAAGTTTATTAAAGCCTTTTCGTATTCAGGACCTACGTCGATTGCACATATTGAGACTAATGCAAATAATGAACGTAATGCATTCGTGGATCGCGACTATGCTTTTAGTAATCTACCAAAATACTTGATTGGTGCTGATTGGGTGCAAGCAGGTGATGCTGATTCGCATTACAGTGCACTTGATTTTGTAGTTGTTGGTGTACCAGCTGGCACAACTTTGTGGGTGGCACATGACGACCGGTTACCTCGTCCCTCGTGGTTAACAACGCAGTTTAAAGAATCTCAAGATAAGATTATTCTAAAAGGACAATCTATGACGCTCTTTAGACGTAAGGCTTCTGATGATGAAACGATTACATTTGGATCTAATGTAGAGGATCCAAAGTTTAAGGATGCGCTTATGTACGTAATCTTCGTTAAGAAAACGACCCCAAAGGTTAAGTAAAATTTAGTGTTTACCTGATTTTTTATGGGAACTCTTTGTCATGAGTTCCCATATAAGAATCGATGCGGCAGCTGATACGTTAAGTGACTCTATGTTGCCTTCTCCAGGAATCATAACGAGATCACTACATGCACTAGCTGCCTCTTGAGAAATTCCATGTTCTTCATTGCCTAAGACAAGAGCGATGGGTTTACCTTCTAATTTTTCAGAAATTTTATCTAGGCTATGAGGTGTTTTTGCGGCTTCTTTTTTTACAGATGTTCCTACAACACTGTAGCCAGCTAATGTAAGTGCTTTTAAAAATTGAGGTAGTGAGGAAACAAGCCGAACCTCCACGTGTTCTAAGCCTCCTTCTGCAACTCGGTATGCGGCATCGTTTGGTTTCGCTGCATTAGGATTATCTGCAATGACAATACGTGTTACACCAAAAAAGGCGGCTGTTCTTGCAATAGCTCCAAGGTTGTGAGCATTTCCGATAGAGTCTAAAACAAGAATAGTATCAGAGCGTTTTACCCACTTAGTAATATCACTTTCTTTAATGCCTTCTAGTGGATTTGGAGTAACGACTGCAACGACTCCTCCATGATGTATACTGCCTGATAGTTTCTCTAGTTCGTTGGGTTCTACGCAGCGATATATTTTACGATTTGCTGCGAGTACTTTACTGATGATGCCTAATTTGCGACCTGTGTCGTAATCAAAATATAACCGTTTGAAAGAGTCGGGATTTGTTTTAAAACGTGCCCGAACAGCTGCTAGACCGCAGAGTCTTACTTCAGTTGGACGTGAAGATATAGGTTCTGAAATAGCTTCATGTGCTTCGCGGCTAGGGTAAGGAGTTTCCATGGAAAGATTATGATACTACGCCAACGACTGTAAATTCTTCACGGTCATGGTATAAATGGCGTATTTTAAAAGATTGTGTATGTGTAACGAAAATTGAGTTTGGTGCTCTTAGCTGTTTTAATAAAGCAATAGGATCTGCTCTTCCGAATTTAAAATTAATTACAAAGCGTTTGCACCACCGTTTGGTTAACCAAGGTGTAATTAAATTTTCAAGTACGTGATTTGGGTCTTCAACAAGATCGCAAAATAGCCAGTCTACTGGTTCATTATTTGGAGGACAGTATCCGAACGCATCTGCGAGCACGTGTTCGATCATAGGATTGTTTAATGCGCCAGCTTTTAGTGGACCATTATCTATAGCAATTACTTTAGCGCCATGTCGTGCTGCACTATAGCTCCAACCACCAGGCGCTGCGCCTAGATCCACAACGGTTTCATTAGCTTGTGGGTCTAGCCCTAAAACAACATAAGCTTCTTCGACTTTTAAATATGAACGTGAAGGAGCGTAAGGATCGTCTGCCATTCTTTTTTGTCCGTTAGATACTGCTTCAAACGATACGTATGCTCTACCAAAATCTACAAATCTAACAAAAAGACCTTTGATTAGTCCTGATTCACGTGGTGTAGCGTTAATGGCAAGTTTTGCTAAGCGAGCCATCCGCTTTTTGAGCATTTCTAGGAACGCATTTTCAACAGCACTAACTCTGCGACCTAAACCTACTAATTCTGCTTCGAATTGCCAGACGCACGGCCATGTTTCTTGGATACGTGTTGTACCCAGAGCCTTCATAAAGTAATCGAGAATTTTTTGAGCTAACGCGTTAACAGAATCAGCCTGAATTTCTACGGGGGATTTAAGTATTAAATAGGCAAACGCAACCTCTGGCATAGGATCAGGTAGTTCAGATTGAGATAGTACCCATCCTGGACCTATGTCTTGTGTAGCAAAACCTAGCGCATTTAATTCAAGGCCAAGTAACGATTCGAAACCTGGCTGGCACGTGCAGAGCATAATGATTAAAGTTTACGGATATGGAAACCTCCATCTACATCGAGAACGGCTCCCGTTGAGAATGGAAATCTGTTTTCTGCGATAGCACGTACGGCTAGTCCAATATCTTCTGGTGTACCCCAACGTCTGATTGGCGTTATCCCATCTTCCAAAATTAATTTATCGTATTTTGCTTTTACGGCATCGGTCATATCCGTTGCTATAATACCGGGTCTAATTTCAAAAACATTGATAGCATCATTTGCTAGACGATCTGCAAAGAGCTTTGTCATCATGGATAGACCGGCTTTAACCATACAATAGTCTCCACGATTAATAGATGCTGTGTAAGCAGAAATAGATGTAATGTTAACAATTAATCCACGAGATCCAAACTGATCTTTGTTTTGCTTGAGCATCTGTTTCGCAATCTGTTGCGTGAGTAAGTAGGGCCCTTTGAGATTAATGGATACTAGACGGTCAAAACTTTCTTCACTGGCATCGAGTAAGTCAGCCCGAACAGTAGGCGCTACTCCTGCATTATTGACCAGTAGATCTATGCGGCCAAATTTCGCATGGGTCTGCTCAATTAATATTTTTCGATCTGAAGCACTTGCGATATCTGCTTTGATCGTGAAGCCATCACCACCTGCTTGCGTAATTAATTCCAATACCTCGTTGGCTGCTACTTGGTTTTAATAAAAATTAATAGCGACTCGGTAGCCTGCTTTAGCAAGTTCTAAAGCAATGCCCCGACCAATGCCTCGGGAGGCGCCTGTTACGAGTGCTGTAGGTTTTGGCATAGGAATAGGGAAGTAGATCTAAACGAACTTAGTAATTGGTTCAAGTAACGTATTTTTATATCGATTCATAGGTTATGGTAGGATTTGATAGCGATTGTACCTCGTCATATCCATGAAATCGCTTTTTATTTTTGTATTAGGTCTGACTCTTGGCGGCTATGGCATGTATATCTATAGCGAAAGCAAACCTAAAGAGCTTTATTTAGATCAAGTGAAACGAATTCACGTAGGGGAAGATGATATGAAGCAAGATATCGTTAAATTTGGTGACGTGGTAAAAGCAAAAGCAGTAGATGCTGGAGTTGTTATGTCCGATGCTAAAATTTTAGCTACAATCAAAACCAAATTAGCTTTAGACCGTGAATTGAAGGTCTGTGATATTGATATCAAAGTAGATCACGGAAATGTAACGTTACATGGTCACGTGTCTGATAAAGTGCTTGTAAATAAAATCACATCACTTGTGTTTGATACAGATGGGGTCAAAGAAGTTAAAGCGCATATTACACTTAAGTAAGTACTCATGGTAGTGTAACTATAAAGCGATGTCACAACAGACAGATTTTCGTTCTCTTTCTAACGGTTGGTTTTTTAAGCCTGTTTTTTTAGGATTATTTATTTTTATTGCTGGGGCTAGTGTATATTCAAATAGCTTTCATGGGGTCTTTTTATTAGATGATGCATCATCTATTGCAGGCAATCCTACCATACGAAATTTAAGTTCACTCGGGGACATCTTGTCTACGCGCTCTTTTGTAACAGTCCAGAGCAGGCCAGTATTAAATTTTAGCTTAGCTTTAAATTATGCGATTAGTGGAACAGATGTGTGGAGCTATCATCTCTTTAATATATTGATCCATCTATTTTCAGGGTTGTTTCTTTTCGGAATTATAAGAAGGGTGCTCGAACTAAACTGTGAGCTAATTGCCATAGATAAATCGAAGTGTTTAGGGATAGGTTTTGTCATAGCCCTTATATGGACTGTACATCCACTGCAGACTGAATCGGTAACATATATTATTCAACGAGCAGAGTCGTTAATGGGCTTTTTCTTTATCGGTACATTTTATTTCTTTATTCGCTTCATTCATGATCAGGGTAAGGTTCGTTGGTCTATACTTTCAGTTGTTTTTTGTGCACTAGGTATGGCAACTAAGGAAGTAATGGTGACGGTGCCTTTTCTTGTTCTGCTTTTGGATAGGAGCTATTTCACGAGTGATTTTAAGACAGCTCTTATTAAACGTAAAAATTACTATACTGCCTTATTTTTAACTTTAGCGATTGTAGTAACACTCGTTGTTTTGAGTGGAGGTAATCGTGGTGGTACTATCGGATTTGGTACTGGGGTTCCTTGGCTACAGTATGAAAAAACGCAGTGCGAAGCGTTGGTTCGATATATTACATTAACGGTTTGGCCGAATCCGCTTGTTTTTGAATATGGCACTTTTACGTCCAATGAATTAAGTCAGTGGCTACCTTGGGCTCTTGTTCTTTTTCCTTTGATTGGAATTACTCTGTGGGCCCTTGTCTTCAAGCCAAAGTTAGGGTTCTTGGGTGCGTGGTTTTTTTGCATTCTTTCTCCGACCAGTTTAGTTCCAGGAACTAGCCAGATGATTGTGGAGCATCGCATGTATTTACCGCTTATAGCGGTTGTTGCTTTTATGGTCTGGCTAATATGGATGGGTTTCAAAAAATATAACTCATCTAAAAATGCTTTAGCTTACTTTTTAATTTTTGGCATTTTAGTATCTGTAGCCCTTGGCGGCGTAACATTAAATCGAAATGCAGATTATAATTCTGCATTTGGAATGTGGAAAAAAATAGTTGATCAGCGACCAGATAATGCTTTGGCGCACGTTATGCTCGCAGAGGAGTATGTTGCCCGTGGTAACGACCGAGATGCCTTAAAGCATTACCTTATTTCTCTTTCAATTAATCCAACCCTTTATTTGGCTCAAGAGGAAGCTGCATTGCTTTATATTCGAAATAACCAAATTGATTTGGCAAAAAAACATAATCAAGAAGCTCTACGTTTGTTTCCTAACTATCCTGATGCGCTTAATAGTTATGGGGTGATATGTATAAGAGAAAACCGCTTAATTGATGCACTCGATTATTTTAATCGTGCCATTCACTTTAAGCCAAGTTTGACAGACGCGTATTATAACCGTGGCAATGCATATGCCTTACTGAATAAGCATCAGGATGCTATAGCTTCCTTCAAAGCCGCTCTCGTGCTTAATCCTAAATTGGCCAGTGCTTATTTTAATTTAGGTAATTCATACTCTACGCTAGGGCTTAAAAATGAAGCAATAGATGCTTATAAGCATGCGGTTTACTTACGAGGTTCTTATCCTACAGCTGAATACAATATCGCTAACTTAGAAGCGCAGTTAGGTAGGTTTGATGAGGCGATTACTCATTATAAAGAGGCTATCAGGCAAAGGCCTAATTATGTTGATGCTCTCAATAATTTAGCAGTGGTCTTAGTTAATCAAGGGAGGGTGGCAGAGTCTGTACAGCTACTTAAAGTTGCTCTACAAGTAAACCCACACGATAAAAAGATTCAGGATAATTTAATTCAAATCGAAGCACTTCAAAATAGATAATATCTTAGGTGAAGTTGCGGATAATACTATTTCTTAAATTTATCTCTGTTAATTTTAAAGCTTCTGAAAGAGGTGTGCCTTTGTCTGTTATCTGGTGGATTGTGTTACTTTGTGTGGAGGTTACTTCTCCTGCAAAAACATGAGCTTTTTTATTATATTTAGTAGCTAAGTGTATGACAGTTCCTGGACCTTTCCCTTCGTAGGAACTTTGATCAAAGCGTCCTTCCCCTGTAATAATAACGTCAGCTTTTTTGATTTTGTTTTCTAAATCAAGGAGTGAGGTAACGAGTTCAAATCCAGGAACAAGTTCTGCCTCTAAGGTAGCCATTAGCCCAAATGCAATGCCTCCTGCTGCACCTGAACCAGGTGTTGAGAGTAGAGTTTGCATCTTAGGAAACGTAAGGGATAGTTTTTTAACTACTTCAGTGGTTTCTTCTTCTAGCTTATCAATTTCTTTGATTGGAAGACCTTTTTGAGTTGCGTAGACATGTGCAGCTCCGCGGGTGCCTAATAATGGATTTGCAACATCACATGCAATACGAAGAGGGGGAAGTTTGATTGTCTTGCCTGTTACTTTTTTAATCTCTCTCCACTGACTAGGCGTAGGATTATCTATTCGTGTATCATCTGATCTAAGAAAATTAATCCCTAGGGCAGAGAGTGCTCCTAATCCTAGGTCGTGAGTGGCACTTCCTCCAATACCTAATACTATTGCTTCAACGTTATATTTTGAACTTAAAGCGAGTAATTCACCTGTTCCAAAAGAACTAGCAACCCATGGGTTTCTTTCTGTTATAGGAAGAAGGGCTAGGCCACTTGCACTAGCCATTTCAACAATAGCAAGGTGTGAGTTTGGGTGTAATGGCTGGCTTGAGAGTTTTAATAGCTTACGGGAATCAGGGGATATGTTTTCTGATGAAACGATTCCTATACATGCTTTCGTTTTCTTTCCTTGAGGTCCTTTAACTTCATATTCAAATCCCTTTCCATTGAGTGTCTGGGTAAGGATTGTCTGAAAACCGTCTCCACCATCAGCAAGCGGGCACACATCTAGTTCAGTTTCAGGATGCATGTCCTTTAATGCCTTAGCGGCTACCGCACATGCTTGGTTGGCACTCAGAGCGTCCTTGAATTTGTCAAAGGCTATCAAAACTCGCATACACGTAATATAAGACTCGGCTTCTAGCTTTAGGTAAAACTAAAAGGACTAAACAATTGATTTTTTTAAGGACAAGATTGCTCCTAGGTAAGTATTTTCCATAGTAAACATTGCTGTGAGTCTTTTATCCTCTAGTCATTATAAAACGTGGCACTCTTATGTGGCAGCGCTTGGACTTATAATAACACTCCTAGCTATTTATCATAACAGTTTTTTTGGACCATTTGTTTTTGATGATATACCTGCAATTTTAGAAAATCCAACAATTCGAAGTCTTTCAGATCTTTCTTTAGCTTTATCTCCACCGCATGGGAAGGGTTTCACTGTTGAAGGTAGACCACTTTTAAATTTATCACTGGCTTTTAATTATGCACTTAGTGGGACAGATGTATGGAGTTACCATCTACTAAATCTTATTATTCATGCACTCGCATCTTTATGCGTGATGGGCATTGTTAGATTAACTCTTGTTCGTATTAAGCGTTTTGTTACAGATAGCGAAGCACTAGCTTTAGGTTTTGTTTGTGCTCTTGTTTGGGAAGTTCATCCACTTCAAACAGAATCGGTGACTTACGTAATTCAGAGAGCTGAGTCCCTCATGGGATTATTTTACTTGGCTACAATTTATTTTTTTATCAAAGCAACGGATAAAAAACCTAAGGCGTGGTGGTTATTGTTATCTGCAATTTCGTGTTTAGCTGGCATGGCATCAAAAGAAGTTATGATCTCTGCGCCATTTTCAGTCTTATGCTACGACTGGATTGTAAACGGTTATCCTTTCAGAGATGCTTTAAGAAAGCGTACACTTTACTATATTGCGTTATTCTTGAGTAGTCTCGTTCTACTTGTTTTAGCATTAGGAACAGGTACGCGCGGTGGAACATCGGGGTTTGGAATTGATATTACACCATGGACTTATTGGAAGACGCAGTTTGGTGCTATATGGACTTATCTTTCACTGGTATTTTGGCCCAAAGACCTTGTTTTTGATTATGGAGTTGAGTGGGTTAAATCTCTAGCCGAGATCTTTCCTTACATTGTGTTTTTAATTGGTTTAGTGGCAGTCAGTGCCTACTGCTTTATTAAGCGTAAAAAGGTAGGCTTACTTGCGTTTTTCTTTTTCGCGATTCTAGCGCCTACTTCAGTCATGCCTGGCAATAGACAGATCATGGCAGAGCATCGTATGTATCTGCCTCTTTTATCTGTAATCGTACTATGTGTCTGTGGAGGATTTTATCTGCTTAAAGAAAGATCTAAACCATTTCTAACTACGCTATTTTTACTAACCGTAGTCTTTATCAGTGGTGTCCTTGGTATAAGAACCTATGCTCGTAACGAAGATTACAAAACAGTTCTTCGTATTTATGAAGATACGGTACTGAAAAGACCGCAAAATGGCTATGCGCACTATAATTTAGGTAAGCTCTATGCCGAGTCTGGCAAACCCCTCTTAGCGATTACACAATATAAAGATGCAATTAAGTATGTTCCTAATGCCGAGCAAGCTCATTACAATTTAGGCAATACCTATAATGATTTAGGACGCCTTGAAGAGGCTAAGTCCGAGTATGAAGCTGCTATTAAGCTTAATAAGAACTACTCTAAAGCGCACTATAATTTAGGTAACGTACTTATACAGTTGGGTCGACGAGAAGAAGCGCTTCAAGAGTTTACGTTTGTTACAAAAATTAGGCCCGATTATTTAGAGGCTCAGGATAATCGTGGTGGAGTGCTTTTAGAACTGGGACGTTACGCAGAAGCTGAAGCTCAGTTTTTATACGTAATTGATAAAAATCCGAATATTTTAGCTACACACGTTAATCTGGGTAATGCCTACCTTATGCAGGGTAAATACACTCAAGCGCTAAAGCAGTTCGAAATCGCACTACAGATAGATCCAAACTGTGAACCAGCCAAGAAAGCGAGTGAACACGTGCGGGCTCTGCTTGACGAATCTCAAAGAAACTGACCCTTTGATAGAAGTGCAAATGGTAACTTCTCCATGGTTTCGTAGTTTAACAATACGCGGCTTGGGCTTAATGCTCTTGTTGTCTTTATCTGGTTGTAAAGCAACGCAGGCTCCAACAACAAAAGCCCCAGTAGCAACCAGTTTTGCTACTGCTCAAAATGCAAGCAGTGCAGTCGTTATACAGCCCCGTATTAGCGTTCCGACAACTGTTTTGACGGGTTTGGACGTACTTGAAGCTAATCATTTCCTTGTTCTTCAAGGAAAACGAATTGGACTGCTTACACATCCTGCTGGAGCAGATCGTAGAGGAGTAAGTTCTGTTGAAGTGTTAAGGCATGCACCAGGCGTTAACCTTGTCGCACTATTTGGGACCGAACACGGCGTTTATGATGAACTCGCAGCATCTTCCATTTATCCTGACCATAAAGATGCGATTACCGGTTTACCTATTTATTCCCTTTATAATGGGAAAACCCATCGTCCTACAAAAGCTCAACTTAAAGGAATCGATGCTTTAGTGGTAGATCTTCAAGATATTGGAGTAAGAAGCTATACATTCACAGGAGCAATGAAACAGGCTATGGAGGGCTGCTTCGAAAATAATGTAGAAGTGATTGTGTTAGACCGTCCAAATCCGCTCGGAGGTCTTAAAGTAGATGGACCTTTACTCGATACTCCATGGATTGGTAGTGCACTCGTTAATGAATTTCCTGTTCCTTATGTGCATGGATTAACGATCGGTGAGCTTGCGCGATTTGCTAAAGATACCCCAGGGGTTTTGCGTATTCCTGAAGTGGCGCGAGTAAAGGGACGCCTTACCGTTGTTTCAATGGTAGGTTGGCAAAGGAAAATGCGTTGGCCTGATACGGGTCTTCCTTGGATAAAGACATCCACAAATATTCCTACTTACGCCGCTGTGATGGGTTATCCTATGACTGGACTAGGAACTATTATGGGACATTTTTCAAGTGGTGTAGGAACGCAATATCCGTTTCGAGGAATCTATAATCAAAATATTAAAACTGAGGTATTAAAGAAGGAGCTAGAAAACTTTAATATTCCAGGACTCCAGTACCGTGTAGTGAGTGTTCCAACTACGAAGGCGAGTAAATCAGGACAAGGTTTATTTGTTGAAGTTGCTGATTGGGACCTGTGGAGGCCTACGGAACTAAATTTCTATATGATGAAATTAACCTGCAAGTATGATGGAAAGAATCCTTATGCTTTGGCGGGTAAAACCGCTACAGATGGTTTTATCAAACATGTAGGATCTAGTGCTTTTTTTCATGAACTTGCGCAAAAAGGGGCTCGCATAGATGTAGAAGCTTATATTAAGCGTTGGCAGGCTGAAGATGCTCAGTTCCAACAAAGATCTCGTGCTTTCTGGCTTTACCGTTAAGTGATTTTTTAAAGCATTCTTGCTTTTACGCTGGGCTATTACCTGTTACATTAATTGTCTGTGGCTAAAACGAGAAAAGTTTCGCAGACACAACTCGCTAAAGAGCTTGGTATTTCACAAGCTTTGGTATCGCTTGTTTTAAATGGTCGTAAGCAAGGAATTAACGCAGAGACCTATGACCGCATTTGGGCAATCGCAGTAAAAAAAGGTTACCGTCCTAAGGGGATGAGTTCTGCTGCTTCAGCAGCCTCTGTTGCAGACCAAGTGGGAGTTATTTATCGTCATTCCCTAAAGCGCAGTAATCCTGGTAATTATTTTTTACAAGTAGAGCAGGGGCTTTATACAGCTTTAACCGATCGTGGTTATTCAACCGTGTTTATGGGATCTGAGGAATCGCTTACTCGTGCTCGTCTGAGTAAGTTTTACTCAGAAGGTCACCGATTCAGAGGTGTTGTTCTCATGGGAGAAGTTCACGTTGATTTCTTAAATGATCTGAGACGATTTGAAAAACGTATCGTTGCCACCTCAGCGCGCTTCCCTGGAATTTGTCATAGTGTCGTTGGAAATGAACCGCAGGCACTCGAGGCGTTAATTATTCACCTTGTCGGTTTGGGGCATCGTAAGATTGGGTGGCTTGGTGGAAATGTTGGATTAGGTAGACATGAAACACGCTTTAACGCATTTAAGTCTGCCTTATCGGTCGCAGAATTAACTCTTAATAATCGGTATGTAATAACGCTTGAGCAGGCAGACCGAGCAGAAGGTTTTGAAGCAGCTCATGCTATGCTGGAATATCGTAAGGAGAAAGACTTTCCGACTGCTTTTGTAGCTTATAATACGCTTATGGCTCAAGGTGCGCTCAAAGGTTTTGAGCGTGCAGGTATTCTTGTGCCCGATGATCTTAGTATTGCTAGTGCTGATGCTTCTGTTGCAGCAAATAGTCAAAAGCCATATATCACGCTTGCTGGAACGCAGCCCGAAAAACTAGGTGAAGCTGCCGCTCGACTTGTCTTGGAGAGTACTGGTGAAGAGGAGGGTAGTTTTATAGAAATGATGCTACCAGCTCCCTTGGTTAAAGGTGACACTACTGCTCGGGCAAGAGTAGGTTGATTTACTTGGGAGTTTTATACCGAGGTTTTTTTAAAACGATAATTGAGGTATAAAATGGGATACAGCTAAGACTTCTAGTAATCCAACGAGTGATACGATAGTCGCAAGTACTGACCAGCTTTTCAGCGCTTCGCTTTGAGTAAGTCCCCCTGTTCTACTTACTAGCCAAAATCCTGCATCATTCATCCATGACATAGCTTTTGATCCATAACCAATCGCTAATAAAATATATAACGGATGAACGCCAAAGCCTGCAGAGCCTGCTATGGATGTAATAATTCCTGTTGAAGCAATGACAGCAACGGTTGCTGAACCTTGAGCTCCGCGTAGTACGACTGCAATTAACCAAGCAAAAAAGATATAATTAATTGCATGTCCTCCTGCTGCTAAGCGAACTGCGTCACCGAGTCCTGCTGCTTTGATGGATTCTCCGTAAGCACTACCAGCCGCAATAATTAAAATAATCATAGCTGCTGTTTCCAGTGGAGAGGAAAGTACAGTTCCCGCTTTTCTCCAACCTAACTTGCGTTGATTTACGTTTAAACTCACTGCGATTACAGCTCCAATCAGAAGAGCGATATGTTTATCACCGAGAAGAAGAAGTGTGGAGCTAACCGTTGGACCAAGTGCTAGACTTAAGGATTTTACAATTCCAAGTGTTGAAGCCACTGCGATTAAAGTAAAAGGAATCACAATGGGTATGACCGAAACAATGAAGCCAGGAAGTTCTTCTTCATTTCGATTAGCTGCTTCCGTGAGTGATTCCAAGGTTTCGCCTTTTGTAGCGCGTAGAGGAATAGGCATACGCTTATCAAACCACTTAGCTCCGATTAAAGCTACGATCGAGGGAATGATACCGAAAATGATTCCTGCACAAATAACGATGAAGAGATTTAATTTAAAATGTTCTGCAACGTACAAAGGCCCAGGAGCAGGGGGAACAGTTCCGTTTGTGATAATACCTCCGCAGCTTGTGGCTAATACAAAGTAGAGAGAATTTTTTTTCGTTCTTACACTCAGTGCGCGTGCAAGCGGTAACAGTAGCATGAGTACTGTATCAATAAATACCGGACCTGCTAAAATAAAAGAGCAGACTAAAAGTGCTATCCCTGCATTTTTTTCTCCAAAGACTCGTATAAGGCATCTTACAATTTTATCTGCAGCACCGCTTTCCATCAGTGAAATGCCAATCACTGCTGCTAGTGCTAGGGTAAATCCTAAATTCCCTGCCGTTGTTCCAAAGGCGAGTGTTACCGGAGCAATCGCTTGGCTAAAAATATGCGGGCCGGGTTTACTCGCTAGTGAGAGCATCGAGACCAAAATGGCTGCACTCATCATCGCAAAGAAGGCATGGACTCTAAAAATAGCGATGGCTGCTATAATAAAGGCTATACTTAGAATAAGGATTAGGAAGGGTCCGAGCGCCAAAAAGGGTAAAATAGGGGGTAACATCGGGGTAAAGAGGTGTTTAAGTGATAATATAAGCCTCTACGAATAAAAAAGATGCAACTTCTGGCCAAGTTTTGCAAAAAATTGTCGCCTTTTTCCAAAAAACCCGAGGAATTATAAAACCACGGGGTTAATAGGAGTTATCCTAGTAGCCCCGCTCACTCGCCCGAGTGGTGGAATGGTAGACACTGTGGACTTAAAATCCCCTGTTCGAAAGGACGTGCCGGTTCGAGTCCGGCCTCGGGCACTCTCATGATACATGAGAGTTTAATCGGGGTAGATTTATTAATCGTTTATTATCAATCAGTTATAGCCCTGATCAGATACATAGGCCTTGGTTTATTTCATTAGTGTGAGCTTATGCTTGGCCAAGCGATAAGTTCCTATTCTCTGGCATTGAGAAGCATAGCATTTTAGGCCATGGGATATGTATGGTAACAAAGCTACTTCATACACGCATGCGGGTTAATGATATTGAGCGTACCGTTAAGTTTTATGAGCAAGCTCTAGGACTTACTGTATCACGTAGAAATACATCTCCTCGTGGTGCTCAATTAGCGTTTTTGAAAACACCTAATAGTGATGAGGAAATTGAAATCTGCCAGTTGCCAAACAGTCCTTCCGTGCAAGTTCAAGCAGACCTCATGCACTTAGCTTTTGCTGTAGAGAACATGGATGCTTTTGTTGCGCAATTAAAAGCCAAAGGCTTTTCATTAAGCGATGGACCTTCAAAAACATCATCTGGGTCAACAATTGCTTTTATTGATGCACCTGAAGGATATGAAGTGGAATTAATTGAACAGGCAAAGCGTAGCTAAAATATAATGCCATCTGTAAACGCTTCGGAGCGTAAAAAAACAATTATCAAGTTGGCGGTTGTGGCTGTTGTTGCCTGCGTCGTTGGCGTGATGCTTTTACGCGGAATCAATATTAAGGCGAAAATTGATTGGGGTGTTGGTCTTCTTCAAGCATGTGGACCTACGGTATTTTTCTTAGCAATGGCATTATTCCCGATTGCCGGAGTTCCGATGCTTGCGTTTTCACTTCCTGCAGGACGCGCCTTCGGAGCACAGCTTGGTATGCCACTCGTGGTTGTACTTGGTTTAGTGGCTGTAACACTTAATTTGTTTATTACTTACTGGCTCGCACGCAGAGCGCTTAGACCATTTATCACCCGTTTAATTGAGCGCTTAGGATATAAGATGCCAGAATTTGACCGAGCAGATTTAACGGACTTTATTGTTTTAATGCGCGTAACACCTGGCGTGCCGTTCTTCGTGCAGAATTATTTACTTGGTTTAGCGGATGCACCCTTCGGACGTTACATGCTTATTTCGTGTGCTGTGTCTTGGAGTTATACGAGTGCATTTATGATTTTTGGAGAAGCGCTTTTAGGGGGACGTGGCAAAATGGCTATGATTTGTATCAGTCTTTTTGCAGCTCTCGCAGCCGGATCTCACTTGGTGCGTCATCACATGAGTAAGGGTAAATCAAAGGCATGAGTTTGGATCCTTTAAAAGAGGCGACACAAGATAAGCCGGAGAGCGTTTCTGAATTCACGCGCCGACTTAAAGCAGTAATTTCGAGTAATATAAAGCCCTGCTGGATTAAAGGAGAAATTTCCAATATCCGAGCACAGGCAAGTGGGCATATTTATTTTTCACTCAAGGATGCAGGGGCTCAGTTAAGTGCAGTTCTTTTCCGAGGTGACGCGATGCGTCAAACTGTTCAACTCAAAGACGGTCTTCAGGTCATTGCATATGGAGAAGTCGGTGTCTATGAAGCACGCGGTCAATATCAGTTAGTGGTTCGTATCGTTGTCGATGATGGCCAAGGAAAACTGCAACGTGAATTTGAAGCTCTAAAGAAAAAATTAGCTGCAGAAGGTCTTTTTGACCAAGAAAATAAAGTAGCGATTCCGCAGATGCCTTCGACGGTTGGATTTATTACTTCTCCAACCGGAGCCGCTGTTCAGGATTTTCTTAAAATATTAATTAGACGTAATTGGAAGGGTCGTATTGTGGTTCTTCCGGCAAAAGTGCAAGGACAGGGAGCTGCAGAGGAAATGGTTGAAATGATTCGCACAGCTGAGGAGCTAAATATTTTTGACTTACTGGTTATTGGACGTGGCGGTGGTAGTGTAGAAGATTTATGGGCTTTTAATGAAGAGCCATTAGTGCGCGCAGTTGCTGCGACTAAGATTCCAATTATTTCAGCTATTGGTCATGAAATTGATTTCACGCTCACGGATTTCGCAGCTGATTTGCGTGCAGAAACACCAAGTGCTGCAGCAGAATTAATTTCGAGTGAATTTGTGGCCTGCGTTGAGCGTGTGGACCGTGCTAGCGAATTAATTATAGATATTGTTGAATCGAGACTAGAAACAGAAACCAAACGACTTGATCATGCTCGGTCTCGTCTACGACTCCTTGCACCTCAGGCTCGTCTTGAGAGAGGTTGGCTTAAGCTTGATGACTTAACTAATCGTTTAACGGCAGTGTTGCGTAGTGCTCTTAATCAACCAACGCAGAATTTAATTCGGCTAAAGAACCGCTTTGATAGATCTTCTCCTGAAACGCATTTGCCACTGCTGAATGAACGCATTGCTTCACTGGGTAAACGTCTTGAAGCGGCGAGTCCTAAGTCCGTCTTAAACCGCGGCTTTGTGATTATGCGTGATGATGCAGGTGTTCCCGTCATACGTAAGAAAAAGATTAAATCACAGACCTTATCTGCTGAATTCTCAGACGGTAAAATTGATCTTAAAGTTATTAAAGAGTAGGGCGTGTGAATATTATTCTTTTTGATTCTGACGAACTGACCTTGCCGCTTCCGCTCGGGGATAGTCGTGCGTCTCATATCAAAGAGGTTTTAAAACGTGGTGTTGGTGATCCATTTGATGTCGGACTTGTGAATGGGCCACGAGGTAAGGCGGCTATTCTTCGAGAAGAAGAAAGTGGGCTCGTACTTACATTTACCTGGGGACAAATGCCTAAAGCACTTGAGGCCATCACGCTAGTAATTGGAATGCCAAGGCCGCAAACCGCTCGAAAAATTCTGAACGAAGCTGCTTCGTTAGGTGTTAAAGCGCTCCATTTTGTAACAACAGAAAAAGGTGATGTTAATTATGGAATGAGTAATTTGTGGAGTTCTGGAGAATATAAAAAACAAATTCGAAGTGGAGCAGAGCAGGCGTTTTGTACGCAACTACCTGAGGTAAGTTTTGGTAAATCAATGACGGAAGTCTGGTCTTTGTTTGATTCTAGTTTCTTAAAACTAGCTTTAGATAATTACGAATCTCCCGGTGCTTTATCACAAGTTACTGTTACTTTACCTTGTGTTGTTGCGATTGGTTCAGAGCGAGGCTGGAGTCTAGCAGAGAGAAATTTATTTAGAGCAAGTGGGACACATTTGTGTCACTTAGGTGAACGCGTTCTTCGTACCGAGACAGCCTGCGTGGCGAGTGTGAGTATCATAAAGTCCAAACTAGGACTTATGTAGGATTAGGATTTCTTCCTAAAAAAGACAGCGGTTGGTTGTCTTACTCCTTGGCCTAGGCGTTTTATTTCTTCCCACCCAGGAGGATTGAGTTCGTAGCTGCCTGGCATCTCAAACACGACAATGGCGTCTTTTTTATCCTTAAGCGCTAGGCTTAATTTAGAAAACATAGGATCTGCTGCTCCAATAATCATATCGTAGGGCGGATCTATAAAAACAAGGTCAGGTACGGTATGATTACCAAGCGGCACCTCAGTAGCATCACCTTCAATGACAGTAAGTAAGTCGGGATCACTCCCCATGCTTTTACAAACAGCTTTAATATTTTCTTCTAAGTGAGGAATTGTTTTAGAATCTTTTTCTACAAATACGCCGCCTTTAGCGCCGCGGCTTAGTGCTTCTAGTCCGTAGGCTCCACTGCCCGCAAATAAATCCAGAAAATGTACGCCAGGTAAATAGGCGGCGAGACTTGAAAAGACTGCTTGGCGTAATCGATCGGTAGCTGGGCGCACATCTCTAGTTTTTGGGACACTGAGTGTAATTCCGCGTGCTATACCTCCTGAGATTCGCATGTGATAAAAGTTAAAGGTGAGTTAAAACCTTAGGCAGTAATTGCGAAACTGTAAAAGCTAATGCATACTCTTTGTTAATTCTTTTAGCACGCATCACTTCTTATGTTCTCTTACCACTATGACGGAAAGCGCTTTTTTAATCATCGTGGTGAGCATAGGCACGGCTTAGCTGATGTCTTAAAGTGGAAGTTTTCTAGTAAGCCGACTCCCTGGCTAGGGGAAAATACTTCTAAGTCAGTTAATGCTCCCTTAAGATTAGGTAACACTATCGAAGTATCTTTTATTGGGCATTCGAGCTTTCTTATACAAACGCCTTATGGAAACTTTCTAACGGATCCGGTTTACTCAGATCGTGTGGGTCCAACATCATGGCTTGGTCCTAAGCGCTATGCTAAGCCAGGTGTTACATGGGAGAGTTTGCCGCATATTACGGCGGTTCTTCTTAGTCATGATCATTACGATCATTGTGATTCTCGCACACTGCGCAGTATAGCCAGTAGGTGGAATCCTGTTGTAGCTACACCGCTTAAGATGAAGGGGCTACTTAAAAAATTTTCACTCGTTACGGAATTAGATTGGTGGCAAACAACGCAGATAAATGAGCAGGTGAGTATTACTTTGGTTCCCGCTCAGCATTGGGGGCGCCGATTCCCGTGGGATACAAACACACGTTTATGGGGTGGGTTTTATTTAACGGTAGCTAAGCGCGTAATTTATTTTGCTGGTGACTCGGGCTACCATGAAACGCTTTTTAAAATAATTAAGCAGAAACTTGGCTCTCCAGACCTAGCGCTTTTACCCATTGGAGCATATGAACCCCGGTGGTTTATGAAAGAAGCCCATATGAATCCTAGTGAGGCTGTACAAGTGCATCATGATCTAGGATCTAAAAAGAGTATTGGCATGCACTGGGGTACTTTTCGCTTAACAGACGAAGGTCGTTATGACCCTTGCCGAGAGCTTGACCGTATCATGCAGGAAAAAATGCTACCACCGGATGCATTTATTACCTTAGAGCCAGGGCTGGGTATTTCGCTCTCGGGCGTTTGACTTTTTCTACTAGTTAGGCACCTTACTATTAGGTAACTATAGCTTAATTTATAATTACCTAAAATAATGATAATAAGGTATTTAAGTCTAAATAAAGGATCGTGCCTAAAATGCATAATCAGAGAGGAACTTATCAGGTTCTCCCGGGTTATACTTTAAGCACGCTTACGTGTATTATGAATTGGAGAAGACTTACTCTTATTATTGGCTTTTTAGGATATGGCCTTTGCCTATCCAAAGCGGAGGAGTCTAATTTATTTCCTGGGATTGTTTCGTTTACTCGCCCAGGGCAGTCGCAAATAAGCTGGAATGCTTTTGGCCCGTTTTTATTCAATGAACCTTCAGCGGAAGGTGGACGCATCTTTGGTTTACGCCCTTTGTTTGTGCAGCACTTAGATTTAGGTGGTAGTCACGAGGAAACCACAATCTTTTATCCCTTGTTCTATTACCGCTCCTACGGTGATTCATATGAGTGGAGTATTTTTAAACTCATAAATAGTACGGGTCGTTCAAAAGATGCAAAAAATGACAGTGGTGGATTAACAACAACATTTGATGTGTGGCCAGTTTACTTTTCAGAAAAAGGTAATGACGAAGCAACTTCATCGATGGCGGTTTTCCCTCTTTATGGAAAACTACAAGGTCACCTTGGATTAGAAAATGCAGAATTTATTGCATTCCCACTATATTTGAAATTTGCAACAGAAGAGTCACAGACAACCTATTTACCGTGGCCTTTTATTCGTTTTACAACAGGTAAGGAGCACGGATTTTCTCTATGGCCATTGTTTGGAACAACAGAAAAGCCTGATGCCTATAAGCGTACATTTGCTCTATGGCCTTTCATTTATTCTAACGAAGAAACACATAAACCAGACGAGGCTAAACCAGCTGAAGTATCACATGAGTGCGGCGTACTTCCCTTTTACTCGGTCGAGAAAAAACCTGGCTATATCAATGAGAACTATCTTTGGCCGTTCTTTGGTTACTCAGATAGAACAAGTCCTATACGTTATCATGAAACACGCTACTTCTGGCCACTACTCGTACAGGGTCGTGGTGACGAAGCGTATGTAAATCGTTTTGGGCCTATCTATACTCATTCCGTTATTAAGGGCCTGGATAAGACCTGGTACATATGGCCTTTATATAGGCAAGAGAAGTGGGCAGACGCAGATTTAGGACAGGAAAAAACGCGAGTTTTGTTTTTCCTAATATCAAAAGACGAACAGTTTAGTGTTTCGCATCCCGAAAAATCACACGCAGTTAAAACAACAATATGGCCATTAGTCTCAACTTGGGACAATGGTGCAGGACAAGCTCAGACTCAAATACTGAGTCCCTTTGAAGGTATTTTTGCCGATAGCCCACAGATGCGTTATGCATGGGCTCCGATTTTTTCGTTTATCCGTTTTGAACAAGCTTCAGTAGGTGAAACACGCTTAAGTCTTGCTTGGAATGCTATAACGTGGGCTGAAAGTAATAAATCAAAACAAACAGAATTCCACCTAGGGCCGCTTATTCAGATAAGAACAAATCAAACGACTAAGCAGGTGGCTTTCTTAGATGGTCTTTTTGGCTTTAAACAAGATACTTTCAAAGGGTGGAGTATCTTCGGAATGGAGTTTTCACAAAACGATCCTACTGTAACTACGACACATAATTAATTTTAACGTTAAATGAATTCAATCAGAGCAGTTCTCGAAGGAGTAGGGAGTGCACTAATTTTATTAGTACGCTCTGTTTCCCATGTGGGAACTTTAACCAGACAAAAAGCACGTTTTGTAGAGCAGTGCTATTTGATTGGTTACACAACTTTACCCATTGTTGGTATACTCAGCTTCTTTATTGGAAGTGTTCTTGCACTTCAGTCTGGTTATTCAATGCAGGATTTTGGTACGCAGCAATTTATTGGTGCGTTAGTTGGTCTTTCCATGGTGCGTGAATTAGGACCGATGATGGTTGCTATTTTGCTCGCTGGTCGTGTCGGATCTGCAATCACAGCAGAACTGGCTTCGATGAAAGTAAATCAAGAAGTGGATGCCTTGGTTACAATGAATATAGCGCCTGCTCGTATTCTTGTTATGCCGCGTTTAGTAGCCGTTTTATTTATGATGCCAGTCTTAACGGTGATTGCGAATTTAGTTGGTTGGTTTGGTGGCTCCATTGTTTGTAAGTATACGGGATTTATCTCGGTAGATACGCAGCAATACTTTCAGGCGTTAAGACACGTCGTAAAATTTAAAGACGTAATTGATGGAATTATTAAAGCAGAAATTTTCGGATTTGTTGTCGTCTTAGTATGCTCAAGTATAGGACTAAGTACTCGGGGTGGCCCTCGTGAAATCGGTGCTGCTGTAACTAAAGCAGTAGTTACTT
>Ga0364907_10006_pt1 | contig 89321 bp, 94 predicted proteins | sample ExccelJu500002D3_2_FD_206960 | JGI IMG/M metagenome (GOLD analysis project Ga0364907, IMG submission 206960) | Enriched cells from Trout Bog Lake Hypolimnion, Wisconsin, USA - BchlTB.July02.5000.02.D3 | ecosystem: Environmental > Aquatic > Freshwater > Lake > Hypolimnion/Profundal zone | place...
CAGATCAAGAGCCAGTCTGGTGGTTTGGGGGAGGTTTTGATTTAACCCCTTACTACGGGGTTGAGGAGGACTGCAGACACTTTCATCAAACCGCCAAGAATGCACTTGAACCTTTTGGCGAAGATCTCTACCCCCGCTTTAAAAAATGGTGTGATGAGTACTTCTATTTAAAACATCGCGAGGAACCTCGTGGTATTGGCGGCATCTTCTTTGATGACTTTAACTCTCTTGGATTTGAAGCCAGTTTTGCGATGACACGTGCTGTTGGAGATGCATTTGTTGATGCCTATTTGCCTATCGTTGAGAAGCGCTATAAAACACCTTTTACAGCGGCAGAAAAATCCTTCCAAGAATATCGTCGTGGACGATATGTGGAATACAACCTCATTTTTGATCGCGGTACTATTTTTGGATTGCACTCTGGTGGTCGCACGGAATCTATCTTGATGTCGATGCCCCCAGTAGTCCAATGGCGCTATAACTGGCAACCTGAACCAGGAACACCAGAAGCACGGCTATACGATTTTTATTTAAAGCCGCGTGACTGGTTAGCTTAATTTGAATACCCTGAAGAAAATTGGGATATTGGGTGGAACTTTTGATCCACCACATATTGGACACCTCAAACTTGCAACCCATTTTGCCAAACTGCTCCACTTAGATGAATTGCTGCTCATCCCTAGTGGTCAACCATGGCAAAAAAGCGACACCATCACGTCTGCTCAAGTGCGCCTTAGTTTGATTGAGGCTGCTGCCATCGATTTAGCTAGGGCTTTTCTGTATTTGAAGATTCCAACCAAAATCGGGGTTGATCGGATTGAGGTTGATCGGGCTGGCCCAAGTTACGCAATTGATACCGCGCTTTCATTGAGGGAGCGTTACGGCAAAGACGCTAGCCTCATTTGGCTAATGGGGGCAGACTCCTTGATTGGGCTACCTAGCTGGAAATCTTGGAAAGATCTGATGAATCAAGTCAATATTGCTGCAGCCAGCCGACCCCATCATGATCTGCAGAAAGAATTGAGCCCAGAAATGGCGCAATTCCTGAAAAACCAAGGTGCCAATCAGCTTGAAGCACTTGCAAATGAAGCATTTGGCCACATATATATTGATAACAAGCTTTCGATCGATCTCTCATCTACCGAACTGAGAAATCACCTTAAAACAAGCGCTCGGACTACGGTGGCCTCCGAGCAAATCCCTGCGCATGCTTTTGAAATCATCACAAATCTAGGCTTATATCAATAATCAAGCTAAGATCACCCTATAAAGATAACTGAGAAATTATGGAATTACGCAAATTACAACGTGTCATCATTGACGCACTAGAGGACGTCAAGGCGCAAGATATTCGCGTCTATGACACCACCAAATTAAGCGAGCTATTTGATCGGGTCATTATTGCCACTGGCTCTAGTAATCGCCAAACGCGCTCTTTGGCGATGTCCGTTAAAGAGGATGTGAATGCCAAGGGCGGCGAAGTCATTTCTGTTGAAGGCTTGGAAACTGGTGAATGGGTTTTGGTCGACTGCGGGGATATCGTTGTTCATATTCTGCAACCGATGCTGCGCTCATACTATCAACTTGAGGGTATGTGGGGTGCAAAACCGGTCCGAGTGAAGCTAGCTGGCGAAAAGGGCTTAGTGAAAGCCAGTGAGTCTGATGATGAGGATGACGATTAAGTCTTCTCATCTTTAGTTCCTTACTGGTTCAATTGGGCTCATGCGCTTAACAATCGTTTCCGTTGGTCATAAGATGCCAGACTGGGTGACAACTGCTACCCATGATTACATCAAGCGCATGCCTGCCGATTGCAGTATTGAAATTAAAGAGATCAAGCCAGACCTAACGCCTGCTAAAGAGGCAATCAAAATCGCTGCGGCAATACCCAAAGGTTCACGAGTGATTGCACTTGACGAGCGCGGCAAAGATCAAACCACCCAAAATCTAGCCACTCAATTAGCGAACTGGCGACAAGAGGGTTTTGATATTACCTTCTTAATTGGTGGTGCTGATGGTTTAGATCCAAGCCTCAAGCAGACAGCGCAAGCCATGTGGCGCTTATCAAGCTTAACCTTGCCCCACGCCATGGCACGCGTTCTGTTGGTTGAGCAGCTATATCGAGCCTGGACGATTCTGCAGGGACACCCCTATCATCGTGAATAATCATTCTTTCATCTATCTCGCCTCTCAGAGTCCACGCCGGCAAGAGCTTCTCAAGCAGCTAGGAGTGCAATTTGAGATGCTGCTCCCAAGTACCGAGGAAGATAGCGAGTCTATCGAGATACCCCTGCCCCATGAAAAAGCCCGTGACTATGTAGAACGCGTCACCTTGGCCAAAAGTACTGCGGCCTTGCAACGCTGGAAGGAGCGTGAATTACCTTGGGCCCCAATATTATGCGCAGATACTACCGTTAGTCTGCCAAATGACCCCGCAGGGGAAATCCTAGGTAAACCAGCAGATGTATTGGATGCAGTGCGCATATTGACCATGCTCAGCGGCAAAGTACATGAAGTACTCACTGCAGTTGCAATCACGCCTGCCCCAGACATCAACCCACTGTGTATCGTGCAAGTTTCGAAAGTTCAATTTGCCGCGCTTTCAGAGCAAGATATAGCCACTTATATTGCCAGCGGTGAGCCTTTTGGCAAGGCTGGCGCTTATGGCATTCAGGGTCTCGGGGGATCACTCATCCCCAGTATTGAAGGCAGCTATAGCGGTATTATGGGGCTTCCGTTATATGAAACCAGAGAGCTACTCAATCGCGCTAAAGTGACACATAAATGAATGAAGAGATACTGATTAACATCACCCCCCAAGAAACTCGGGTTGCACTCATTCAACAAGGCGCTGTCCAGGAATTGCAAATTGAGCGGACTCGTCAACGTGGCATCGTTGGCAATATTTATTTAGCAAAAGTAGTGCGCGTTCTCCCTGGAATGCAGTCTGCTTTTATTGAGATTGGGCTCGAGCGCACTGCATTTATGCACGTTGCTGACATCATCCAAAACAATCCACAGGCTCAAATAGAAAAACTGCTATTTGAGGGCCAAACTTTACTAGTCCAAGTTTTAAAAGATCCCCTGGGGACTAAAGGTGCCAGATTAACAACCCAACTAAGCATTGCCGGCAGAAATCTAGTGTATCTCCCCCCTGCTGGTAGCGATCTTGCGGTAGAAAAATATATTGGCGTATCTCAGCGTATCGATCAACCAGAAGATCGTGAGGCTATTAAGGCCCGCTTAGCGCGTTTAATGCCTCCTGATGAGAAAGGGGGTCTAATCGTGCGCACCAGCGCACAAGATGCCAGCGATAGCGAACTTGAGCATGACATGTATTACCTACGAACGACTTGGCAAAATATACGGGCGGCAGCCAATCATCAAGCTGCGCCAGCACTGCTTTACCAAGACCTCAGTCTCGCTGAGCGGGTTTTACGAGATGTCGCTGGCGAAGATACATCTCAAATTCGGGTGGACTCGGCAGAGAATTTTGATAAGTTAAAAGCGTTTGCCACGCTCTATATGCCAAATCTTTTGGATAAATTAACACTGCATCGTGGTGAGCGCGCCCTGTTTGATTTATTTGATGTGGATGCCGAAATCAATAAGGCGCTGGGACGTCGCGTTGATCTTAAGTCCGGTGGTTATCTCATGATTGATCAAACAGAGTCCATGACGACTGTTGACGTCAATACCGGAAGTTATGTTGGCGCACGCAATCTCGATGATACGGTCTTTAAAACCAACTTAGAAGCAGCTCAAGCAATTGCACGCCAGCTCCGTCTGCGCAACTTAGGCGGCATTATCATCATTGATTTTATTGACATGCTTGGCAAAGACCACCAAGAGTCAGTTTTGCATGAGCTCAAACGCAATCTAGAGCGCGATCATGCCAGAACTTCAGTCAGTGATTTTTCGGCTCTTGGTTTGGTTGAGATGACTCGCAAGCGAACCCGTGAATCCTTGGCACATATTACCTGTGAGCCTTGCTCTATCTGCGCTGGCAAAGGCGAGGTGAAAACTGCACAAACCATTTGCTATGAGATTTTTCGAGAAATTGTCCGTGAACATCGTCAATTCAACCCGAGAGAATTTCGAATTGTTGCCGCACCCGATGTCATTGACTTATTCCTTGAAGAAGAAAATCAATTCTTAGCTCAATTAGGCGACTTTATTAATAAGCCAATCAAACTTCAATCAGAAAGCAGTTTCCGCCAAGAGCAATACGATATTGTTTTAAGTTAAGCATTCGAAAACTGGATGCGGTGCAAGTTTGCATACAAACCATCGCGCCCAATCAGTTCAGCATGCGAACCGGTTTCTGCGATCTTGCCTTGCTCTAAAACCACTATCCGATTGGCATGTTCAATAGTCGACAAGCGGTGTGCAATGACTAGAGTCGTTCTGCCAACCATGAGGTGCTCTAAAGCATCCTGAACCTGACGCTCAGACTCCGAATCCAAAGCCGAAGTAGCCTCATCCAAAATTAAGATGGGTGCATCTTTATATATTGCCCTAGCAATAGCGAGACGTTGACGTTGACCGCCTGATAAACGATTGCCGTTATCACCAATCAAAGTATCTATACCTTCAGGAAGCTCCTGCATCAGGGCAGACAGATTAGCAGCCTCCAAAGCCTTAATGACACGAGCACGATCTACCCCTTCATCGCCCACTGCACCATATGCCACATTGGCTGCAATAGTGTCATTAAATAAAATCACATCCTGACTAACAAATGCGATTTGCTTTCTGAGGTCTGACAAACGAATTTGATCCAAGGGAATACCATCCAACAAGATGCGACCACTAGTAGGTATATAAAAACGTGGAATGAGGCTTACCAAGGTTGATTTACCACCACCAGATGGGCCCACAAACGCTACTACTTCACCTGGTTCAATTGTTAAGTTAATTTCCTTTAGGGCGTCTTGTCGCCCTACTTCCTGTGCATAAGAAAATCCAACATGCTCAAATGTAATGGCACCACTCGCTTTATCCAAGCTTTGCATTGCTTGCTGCCGCCCCTCATCTTCCTCAATCGGCTCATCCATCATGGCAAAGATCATTTCTGCGGCAGTTAAGCCTCGCTGCAGTGGTTGATTGACATCAGCCAAATGTTTTAGCGGCGAGATGACTAACATCATTGCGGTAATAAATGCTGCAAATCCACCAACAGTCGTACCTTCAGAGGCAGACTGCATCAAGGCAATCACCAAAACAATAGACAGTGCCATAGAGGCAATCAACTGCGTAATGGGTTGATTTAAACCACCAGCTACCGCTGATTTCATTGCAAATTGGCGTAAGCGCTGTGCCTTATTCATAAAGCGCCGCATCTCATACTCTTCTGCACCATGCACTTTGACAACCTTATATCCAGCCGCAGATTCTTCAACAATATATGCAAGATCACTGGTTAAGGTTTGCTGCTCACGATTTAGAGATCGTAGGCGACGATTAATTTTGCTCATAATGAGCGCAATGACCGGGAAAATAACCAAGACAACTAGCGTCAATTTCCAGTTCAAATAAATCAGATAACCCATTAAACCGACTACGGTAAGAGAATCGCGCACCAAACTAATCAGCATGCTACCCATAATGGTGAGTACGTTATTCACCTCAAAAACTACTGCATTAATTAAGTTAGAAGCAGAATTTTTCTGAAAAAAGGCTGTTTTAGCGCGCAGCAAGGTATGAAACATTTGCTCTCGTAGCTTTAAAAGCACTTCATTAATCACGCGAGTTAATAAATAATTAGATAAAAATTGAGCCAAACTACGCACTAGGGCCAAACCAACCAAAAATACCGGCACCTGCCAGAGCTTGCTATTTAATTGGCCTGTGAAGCCACGATCCAGCAAAGGCTTCATCAAGGCAGGGATGGAGGTTTCAGCGCCCGCCACCAAAGCCATAGCCAATAAAGACCCAATAATCAGGCCAATATGGGGTTTGAGGTAGGCAATTAAGCGATTTAGAGCAGTACGGTCTTGAGCATTCATATAATGAATTATGCCCACCTTATCCGTCATACTCATCACCCGCAATGAAGAGGCCAATTTAGGCGACTGTTTAGCCTCTCTAGAGGGGATTGCCCAGCAAATTGTGGTGGTAGACACCAATAGCAGCGATCGCACCCTAGAAATCGCTAAAAACCATGCTGCCGTCATCTCCAACCCACCAGATTGGCCCGGTTTTGGACGCCAAAAGAACCGTGCCCTTGATTTGGCTAGTGGAGACTGGGTTTTATCCCTGGATGCCGATGAAAGGCTCACGCCGGCCCTCAGAGCCGAAATTCAGAGAGCTATTGCCCATAGCGCTCATGTTGACTGCTTTGCCATCCCTCGCCTGTCTTGGTACTGTGGGCGATTTATCCGCCATTCGGGGTGGAGTCCCGACTACGTGGAGCGCTTATTCAAGCGGGGTACAGCACGATTCTCTGATGACTTAGTCCATGAGCGACTGATCCCCAACGGTCAAGTTGCGCGACTAGAAAACCCCATGCTGCATTTCAGCTTTATGAACTATTCGCAGGTTTTACAGAAAATCGACCGCTACTCGACTGCATCTGCCCAGCAAGCTTTTTTGCGCGGTAAACGAAGCAGTCCATTAAAAGCCATTCTTCATGGCGCATGGGCATTTTTTAGAACCTACTTCTTCAGAGCAGGCTTTTTAGACGGTTATCAAGGCTTGACTCTAGCAATCTCCAATGCGGAAGGCAGCTACTACCGGTATATCAAAATTTGGCTTCTGCAAAACAATCAAGAATTATGAAAATCAGCATTGTTCTAGCAACATACAATCGAGTGGATGCGTTGCGATTCGTTCTTGAATCCCTTGAAACACAAACCGATCAGAATTTCGAGATCATCATTGCTGATGATGGCTCCAAAGAAGAAACACGTCATTTTATTGATGCCTTTAAGCTGCAAACCAAACTAACTATCAAACATGTATGGCATGAGGATTTGGGGTTTCGCCTGGCGCTGATTCGCAATCTTGCTATCGCTTCTGCATCCGGTGACTACCTGGTATTCCTAGACGGTGACTGCATAGTGCAGCCCGACTTTGTGATGCGTCATCGCCAACTCGCCAAGCCTGGTTATTTTGTTACTGGCGGCAGAGCATTGCTAAGTCAAACCTTAACTAAAGAAGTTCTATCGTGGCCACATTGGGACTTTAGGCGATTTCGTAAAGAGTTGCTACGCCACCGGGTGAATAAGGGAATCAACAAATATTTATCCTTGAGACTGAAACTAGCAGATGGTGCATGGCGCAACTACAAAAAATTTGTCTGGCGGCGTATCAAAGGCTGTAATCTGGCATGCTGGAAAAGTGATGCCCTCAAAATCAATGGCTTCGATGAAACCATGACGGGTTGGGGTCACGAGGATGCAGACTTCGTTTTTAGACTCACTAATATAGGTCTCATTAGAAAATCGGGCTCTTGGTCAACTGAAGTGCTCCATCTCTTTCATAAAATCAACGATCAATCCCAAGCTGCAGAAAATGCTCGGCGTGTTCGTGAAAAAATTATGGCCAAGGTAAAGTAAGATTATTTTTCATGCCATCTAAGAAACGATTTTCCCCTTTAAAGCCTAAAAAAGTTCTATTTATTGCCACTCGGCAAATTGGGGATGTTCTCGTTACCACCCCCTTAATTAGTAAAGCACGTGAATTATGGCCAGACGCTGAATTTCACTTTTTAGGCTATCGCGGCAAGCTCGATATGCTCAAAGGCAATCCAGACATCTCAGAAATCATTGAGACTTCAGATCGCCCTGGTTTTTGTGAATATCTGCGCTTATTCAATCGCCTCTTTCAACGCTATGACTTAGCATTTGTGACCCAGCCAAGTGATCGCGCCTATGTGTATGGCTTAGTCTCTGCCTTTCACCGAGTTGGCGTACTGGGTGGACACCCCCAAGGCCACACGGAGCAAGATAAAAGTAAAAAAAGTAAGAGTGAACGACAAAATGCTTGGAAAAAAGCAATTTGTCTAGATGTCGTTAATGTCGACTATTTCAATCAACATGTCATCGCAGAAAAATTACGTCTACTGAGTGTTTTTTATAAAGACCCTCAAGAGCTATTTAGCAAGCCAATTTCAGTGACGCCTCCGTGTGGTGAGAGTATTCCACCTGACATTGCGATGCAATTACATGCCCCTTATGTAGTCATCCATCCGGGACCGCTTACTGCTTATAAGCGCTGGCCTTTGACATATTGGCAAATTCTGATTACATGGCTTTGCGAGCAAGGCTTACAAGTTATTTTGAGTGCATCACCAGCCAAGCAGGACCTACAACTCAATCAGGACATCCTGTCTTTACTTGATCAAACTACTAGAGACAAGGTAATTGATACCAATGGCTCGCTGTCGATTCCGCAGGCGGGCGCACTGATTCGCAATGCTGTGCTGTACATTGGTGTAGATACCTCTATTACCCACTTGGCGGCAGCCTGTAATATCCCTACTATTGCTTTGTTTGGCGCCACCCCGCCGACGAACTTCGGTCCTTGGCCAAATGGCTATACTGGGCCACAGCCATATCAACTGCGTGCGCGCTCACAAACCGTTGGAAAAATTACTGTCTTACAAGGTCCGGGTGAGTGTGTACCTTGCCGCAAAGCAGGCTGTGACGATCGGCCTGATAGTCGCAGTGCTTGTTTAGATTTATTGGATCCAGCGCAGGCGATAACAGCAGTGAAGCTGGCTCTTCAGACTTAGTGGTACTGAACTTCCACAGCAGAGGCCCGCAGGCTACTTTGTTTTTGGGACAAAATTTGATTGAGCCCATGCAAGCATGCATCATCTGGATAAACACGTAATTCCTCTGGGAATTGCATCAAGCACGCCCCACCCTCAGTAGTCACTGCAGCAGTCAGCATTAAGCCCTTTACACCATCATTGGTTGCAGGGGCTCCTGGTCCAGCAGGCCCCAGTTTTGGATCACGGATGCGATTACTCATCAAGTAGGGATTAATTTGGCTGCGCAACAGTTTGAGATCGGTTGCTGAATCAATGCATACGTGCAAATTACGAGCAAAACGCATGCGTGCTCCCGTAATATCCATCACCGCTTCTGACACAATTCGCATGCCACCCGAGAATTTATCGGGAGTCACATTCACTTTTGCAACGAGAAGCTCATCTTCTTTAAGCCAAGAGCGATTGGGTTCATATACTTCGCTATAAAGGGTGACCTCTATTGCTGCCGAGCCATCATCAATCGTAGCGATCATCATGCGACCACGTTGCCCCGTCAACATGCGGGCCGATGTAATGATGCCAGCAATTAATTGATCCTTACCTTCAGTAATCTTTGCTAATGGCTGGCGAATGAAGTGCGCAGTCTCATCACGATATGCATCAAACATATGACCAGTTAAACAAAGACCTAAAGCATTCTTTTCTTCTTGCAGGCGTTTTTTCTCTGGCCATATGGGCTCGCGAACCAGCTCAGGCAGATGACGCTCAGCTTCACCGGCAGCCTCAAATAAACTCACCTGATGAATTGAGGCTTCCGCTTGTTCTGCAGCTTCAATGGCTCTTGCTAATGAAGCAAGCAAAGTGGATCGGATATCGTATAAATTTCCGCCAGCAGGAACAGTGTCACGATAGAGGCTATCGAATGCCCCGGCACGCATCAGCGCCTCAATTGCACGCCGATTGACTTGGCGCCGATCAACTCGAGCACAAAAATCAAATAAATCTTTGAAGGGGCCGCCAGCCTCGCGCGCTTTGACAATCGACTCAATTGCCGCCTCACCCGTGCCACGAACGGCACCCAAACCATAACGAATATGGCTTAAAGGACTATCAGGAGCAGCATCTGGAGCGCGCAACGGGGTGAACTCATAGACCCCAGTATTGATGTCCGGTGAGAACACCCGAATTTGATTAGCCATGCAATCGTCATACAGAATCTTCACCTTATCGGTGTCATCCATGGCGAGCGATAAGTTGGCCGCCATAAATTCAGCGGGGTAGTACGCTTTTAACCAAGCGGTTTGATAGGCTAGTAATGCATATGCAGCAGCATGTGATTTATTAAATCCGTACCCCGCAAAACGCTCCATCAAGTCATAGATTTCATTTGCTTTGTTTTCGGTAATGCCACCTGCTTTCGCGCCATCACTAAAAATCTTACGGTGCTGAGCCATTTCTTCAGGCTTTTTCTTACCCATTGCCCGGCGCAACATGTCTGCACCGCCTAGAGAGTAGCCGCCGATCATCTGAGCCATCTGCATCACCTGCTCTTGATAGACCATGATCCCGTAAGTTTCTTTCAGAACAGGCTCGATACGTGGGTCCGGATACTCGACTTTTTGACGACCATGTTTGCGCTCAATAAAGTCTGGGATGAGGTCCATCGGGCCCGGGCGGTATAAAGCCACAAGCGCAATGATGTCCTCAAATCGGTCAGGCTTGGCCTCGCGTAGCATGCCTTGCATGCCGCGACTTTCAAGCTGGAAAACCGCAACAGTGTTGGCCTTTTTTAAAACCTCAAAAGCCCCCTGATCATCGAGCGGTATTTCACCGATATTCCAATCCTTGCGATCAGCATGCAAGGCTTTAATCCAACGTTCAGCAGCCGCCAGAATGGTTAAGGTAGTTAAGCCGAGGAAGTCGAACTTCACCAAGCCAATGGCCTCGACATCATCCTTGTCAAACTGACTGATTACAGAACTGCTGTCTTGATCTTTGGATTCTTGAGTGTAGAGCGGACAAAAATCCGTTAGCCTGCCTGGCGCAATCAATACACCCCCAGCGTGCATACCAACATTTCGGGTCATCCCCTCCAGCTGTTGCGCCAAAGATAGAAGTTGACGCACTTCATCTTCATTTTTCTCGCGCTCGGCTAATTGCTTCTCCTCCTTCTTAGCCATTTCAATAGTCATGTATTGACCTGGCTTATTGGGAACCAACTTGGCAATCCCGTCAACAAAGTTATAGCCCTGTTCTAAAACACGGCCAACGTCACGGATAGCCGCCCTGGCAGCCATTGTTCCAAAAGTAGCAATCTGACTTACCGCATCTTTGCCATACTTGTCTTTCACGTACTGAATAACGCGATCGCGCCCATGCTGGCAAAAGTCAATATCAAAGTCGGGCATCGATACCCGCTCTGGATTCAGAAAGCGCTCGAACAGCAAGTTATAACGTAGTGGATCTAGATCGGTAATTCCCAGGGAGTACGCAACCAAAGATCCTGCACCAGATCCACGACCAGGGCCGACTGGTACGCCATTATTTTTGGCCCAGTTAATAAAGTCCGCCACAATTAAAAAATAACCTGGAAAACCCATTTGAGAGATCGTCTTTACCTCAAAGACCAAACGCTCGTGATAACGCCCCTCTTCCTTGGCACGCTCTTCCGGATCTGGAAAGTTACGCTCCATGTGGCGCTTCAAGCCAATTTCAGATTGCTGCAATAAATAGTCGTCTAGGGTGATTCCTGGCGGGGTTGGAAAATCTGGCAAGCGCGGCTGCCCTAATGTCAGCGATAGATTGCAACGCTTGGCAATCTCCACAGAATTAGCCAAAGCCATTGGTAAATCAGCAAAGCGCTTTTCCATCTCTTCTTGAGACAAAAAGTACTGCTCTTCATTGAATTTCTTTTGGCGACGTGGATTGCCGAGCAACTCCCCCTCAGCAATGCACACCCGCGCCTCATGCGCCGTGAAATCACTCTTTTGCATAAACTGCACAGGATGGGTCGCAACAACTGGCAAATCGAGCTCACTTGCCAAATGGCAGGCTAGTTGGAGATGTTGTTCGTCTTGAGAGTGGCCGCCGCGTTGAACTTCGATAAAAAATGCGCCTGGGAAAAGTCCTGCCCAACGCAAAGCAGCCACTTTGGCTTGTTCTTCTTGGCCGGCTAGTAAAGCTATACCTACATCACCCATGCGCGCGCCAGACAGGGCAATCAAACCATACGCTAAAGTTTTATTAGCTGCTTTATCCTCAGCCTTAGCGGCAGGCTCTGTAAACCAACTGGGGTGCACTTCAGCCCTACCGCGGGATTGATTTTCCAAAGAGGCGCGACTGAGAATTTGGCAGAGATTGAGGTAGCCAGAATGGTTTTGCACCAAAAGTAATAGGCGGTAAGGTTGATCAGGATCTTGTAGATTGCTGACCCACACATCGGCTCCGGCGATCGGTTTAATGCCACCTGAGCGAGCGGCGCTATAAAACCGCACCAAACCAAACAAGTTACTCAAATCAGTGAGCGCCAAAGCACCCATTTCGTCTTTTTGAGCCGCTGCAACTGCATCATCAATACGCACCACCCCATCCGTAATCGAAAATTCGGAGTGAACGCGTAAATGGACAAAACGGGGCAAAGACATGAGATGATTTTAGCTGTGTCTACAGATCAAAACCCTTCATCCCCAGCCTACGGGTATCGCGGGCGATTTGCTCCCTCACCTACCGGGCTACTGCATGCTGGATCGCTCGCGGCCGCGCTAGGAAGTTGGTTGGATGCCCGTAAAAATCGGGGGAAATGGCTGCTCAGAATCGAGGATGTAGATCAAGCTCGTTGTATTCAAGGGGTTGATCAGGAAATCATGGCTCAACTGCAGGCTTGCGGTCTCCAATGGGACGAGGAAGTGGTCTGGCAATCCAAACGTCAAATACATTATGAGAGCGCCTTAGAGCACCTGAATGAGCTTAATCAACTATACCCCTGTACTTGCTCTAGATTAACCATTACAAAAGCTCTTGCGGAGCTGGGTAAGCTGCCTGATCGCAATCAAGAAATGGTTTATCCAGGAACCTGCCGACCTGCACATATATCCCCTTACAAATTAGGGGAATTTCAGCATAGTCAATCAGCTTGGAGACTAGCCCTACCGCCAGATCTTCAGATTGCGTTTGAGGATCTTGCTCTAGGGCCACAATCTCAAAACCTCAATACTGAAATCGGTGATTTTGTCTTGCGTCGCAGCGACGGCCTCTTTACCTACCAGTTGGCGGTAATCGTAGACGATGCTGCTCATGGGATTACACATGTCGTGCGAGGCGAGGACTTATTAAGCAATACTGCCCGCCAAATTTATCTCCAGAACTTGTTGGGCTTGGCAACCCCCAAGTACCTTCACTTACCGCTAGTGCTCGATGAGCATGGTGAAAAATTAAGCAAACAAACTAAAGCTACCCAAATTAATACGCAAGATGCCAGTCATTCATTGGCAGCGCTGCGTCAGGCGGCTGAACATTTAGGTTTACATGGACTACCAGATGGGAAGAGCATCACCATTGCCCAGTGGCTATTAGCGGCCACCCAGGCATGGGCAATCAAGCCACTTACTTCTTTTTAAAGCCACCCAATAAGGCGCCGACTGCTGGCTTCGCTGGAACGATACCAACCTTCTTGGGTTCGGAAACTGAACTCTGAACCGATTCATTTGACTGAGATGGCTTGGTAGCCTCGTAAGGCTTATAGAAAAATGGGTCTGAGGTTTGTCCTGGCTCTTGCTTGAAATTAGGAAGCGCTGCCACCTCCAACTTACGCTTCATTAGCTTTTCAATATCATCTAGTAAGCGTTTTTCGCTGTCATCGACCAAAGCAATGGCATCGCCCTTGCTACCAGCGCGCCCAGTTCTGCCGATACGGTGAATAAAATCTTCCGCATTAAATGGTAACTCGTGATTAATCACGCAAGGCATTGATGGGATATCCAAGCCTCGCGCTGCGACATCGGTTGCGACCAGCACCTCAATGGCGCCTGACTTAAAGGCATCTAGCGTTAAAGTGCGCTCGCCTTGGCTCTTATCGCCATGAATCGCACCCGCTTTAATGCCATCGCGCTCTAATGCACGGGCTAAACGGGCGCATCCCAAGCGACTGTTAGTAAAGATAATGCATTGGCGCGATAAACCTTGGCGTGTGCGGGCCTCAAGCACCTTCACAATTGCACGCTGTTTATCCGCAGAAGACACCATGTGCACTACCTGCTTAACAGTATCAGCGGCTGCATTTTGGCGAGCTACTTCTACAGTTACTGGAGTGCGTAAATAGCTTTGCGCTAACTTTTTAATTTCTGGGGAGAATGTTGCTGAGAACAATAAGGTTTGACGTTGCGCAGGAATTAAATCAATAATGCGTTGCAGATCTGGCAAGAAACCCATATCTAACATGCGATCAGCTTCGTCTAAAACCAGAATCTCTACCTGGGAAAGATTGGCTACTTTAGAGCCAATGTGATCCAGTAAACGACCAGGTGTAGCAATCAAAATCTCTACACCATTGCGCAGCAAGCCAACCTGCTCTTTCATATCAACGCCGCCATACACGACTGCAGTACGCAAATCGGTATGCTTTGAATAACTTGCTGCATTTTCGGCAACCTGCACAGCTAATTCGCGGGTAGGTGTGAGCACTAAAGCACGGATTGGATGGCGCGCAGGAGAGGCGCTAATACTTGCATGACGCAAAATCTTTTGAATAATTGGCAGTACAAAGGCTGCCGTTTTGCCAGTCCCGGTTTGGGCGGCGCCCATCAGGTCGCGCCCTGTTAATACATGGGGTATTGCCTGTGCCTGAATTGGAGTGGGGGTGTTATACCCCTGCTCTGCAACCGCCTTTTGGATGAGTGGATCAAGACCAAAATCAGCAAAAGTGATTTCAGTAGGAGTGTTGGCAGAGTCGAGTGACTCTGCGGATATAGCAGGGGTGTTTAGTTCAGGCGCAGTATTTGTCAAGGTAACTTACAGAATAGCCGCAAGACCCGCCTTTGCAGTGGCAGCATCCTCGGTCGATTTAACGCCGGAAACGCCGACTGCGCCGATGGTAAAACCATTTACCTCGATATTGACTCCACCTTCTAACATCCCAGAAATATGTGGGGCTGATAAGAAGGCAGTACGTCCGTTATTAATAATTTCCTCATAAACACGCGTCTCACGCTTGCCCATCGCAGCAGCGCGCGCTTTTTCTTGAGCAATATAAGCAGACACAGGAGCACAACCATCACGACGAGTTAAACCAAGCACATGGCCACCATCATCACAAACGGCAATGGTTACTGCCAAGTTATGTTCAGCTGCGTATTTATCTGCAGCAGCCAAGATTTTTTGAACGTCAGCTTGAGTTAAGTATGGTTTGGTAGCGAACATAATTTGCTTGTCTTTCTGTCTCGAATGTTTTATGAAACCGCCCTAATTACTAGCGAATATGTACATTTTCCCATATTCAAGGGGATTGCTTGCAATTTACAGCCAAGACCTCTCATAAGAGGTCTATTTGGCACTCAATTAGAGCATTAAGCCGTAGGAGACCATCAGAAGAGTACCTGTCAATAAGGCGGGCACTAATCTGCGGGTAGGCTTAGAGAGCATGACGGCAATACTCAATACGCAAATAGCAATCCGGATCCATGCAGGAACCGTTGCTAGCAGCCCGATCGGCAAGAAAATGAGCCGCACTGTTAGCGCAGCAACCATCGCATAGGTTACAGCTGCAAGCCAACGAAATATTTCACTATCTTGATTGATGCGACTGGAAAGTGACACTCCTACAGCGCGGCATAGATAAGTTCCCACACAGGCGCCCAATAAGGCAAGCCATAAGCTCCATCCAGTCAGTGCTTGATGCATCATCCAATCAACCCCGGCCGCTTACGTAATATTTTGCGATCAATGTAATAGGCAATCGTGCCAGCAACCAAGCCTGTCACCAACAAACTAGAGTCTTTATTGAGCGAGTAAAAAAGGGGGCCAAAAATACAACCAAGGCAAATACCAATGCGGTTGATCCATGGCTTGACCTCGGTAAATGTCAGCAAGAAAAATAAGGGGTTAATAAAAATCAGTCCCAGCGTCACTGGTGTTGGCACCATACCCGCCAGGTAATAACCCAAAATTGTCCCTGGAATGGAGATCATCCAACATAACAAACCTAAGCCAATGAAGTAACTCTTGCGATGCTCACTCTCAATCCGGGGAAACTCACGCATAGAGATTGCCCATGCAGTCATGGCCAATAAATGAACTGAGGTGTATAGACTGCGGTTACGATGCTTGCTGTGAAGTTGCGGAAACAAAGTGACGGTCATCGTAATAAAACGAGTAGCCGTCAGGGTAACCGCAAGCGCAATAGCGATTGCTGCAGAACCTGTAATCACCATCTCCAGCAAAACAACTTGCCCGGGCAGGGCAAACATAAAGAAACTAGTGAAGGTGGTAAACCAAATATCTAAGCCATTGGTTTTTCCCATAGCACCAAAGCCAACCATGCCAGCAAATAAAACCATGGCTGGAGCGGCAGCGCCTTCTCGAACACCACCCCAAAAGGCATCCCGCTGATTTTTAAAGCGATGCTCTAGAGAATTGCTGGTTGATGTCATTGGGTTATTGTATGAGCTTAGATCAATTCATGTACGCCCTAGAGCTGCTCAAGAGCCCACTCAATATGCTCGGCCACCAAAGCATCCACATTCGGCAACCGCACCCTCAATTCATACCGCATTTTTTCCTTTTCAGAAAATGCCACTTCTTTGGAGGCTAAGGCATTGCCAATGGCAACTGCGAGGTTGCGCAGCCATCTAGCATAGCCAATACGTCTAATTGCACTGCCCTCATGACGCTTCTCAAACTCCTCTTTAGTCCAAGACCACAACTGCAAAAGCGTGGCGGAACCAAGACCATGGCGCTCAGCAAAATCAGGTAATTCGGTTCGCTTAGAAAACTTGTTCCACGGGCAAATCAATTGGCAATCATCACACCCATACACGCGATTACCCATGGCCCTTCGAAACTCAATTGGAATGGCTGCAGGATTTTCAATGGTCAGGTATGAGATACAACGCCGTGCATCCAATTGATATGGCGCAGTAATGGCCTGAGTTGGGCAGATATCAATACACGAGGCACAGGTTCCGCAATGCTCTACTTGCTCATCGTCTAGAGGCAAGGGAATATCAACCAAGATCTCCCCCAAGAAAAAGCTGGAGCCTGATTCGCGATTGAGCAACAGGGTATGTTTCCCGCGCCATCCTAAACCCGCCTTGCGAGCAAGCTCTACCTCCATCAATGGCGCTGAATCTGTAAAAACACGATATCCCAAGCTCCCGATTTTCTCCTCAATGACTTGAGCAAAATCTTGCATACGCTGCCGCAGGACCTTGTGATAATCACGCCCCCGGGCGTACATTGAAACTACCGCTTGGGATGGTTCGTTTAAGCGCTCCCACTCCCCCTCAAAATGGACTGACGGGGAGAGATAGCTCATCGATAAGCAAATCACCCTTACAGTACCTGGCAAGAGTAACTCTGGGTTGGCGCGCAATTGGGCTTGGCGACTCATGTATTCCATTGCGCCATGACGCCCTTGAGCTAGCCACTCTTCCAGACGTTCTGTTGCTACTCCCAAATGGGTATCAGTAATACGCAGGCCATCAAACCCAAAAACACCAGCCTTCTCACGCAACCAATCCCGCAGGGCGTGCGCATCAATAGAGGAGGAATTGACTGAAGAATCCATGAGGAATACAGAATGTAGCGTAATAATTGAATAAACTAAGCAAATGACAGAAACAATTACTCTGCATTGTAGGCAAGAGACCGCAACGGCCCAACTGGCACAGCTGCTTTCTCAGCAATTGAGTCAGTTTCTATTGGCCAAGCCACACGCCCACCTCAATATTGCCCTGAAGGGCGATTTGGGAGCAGGTAAAACGACTTTTGCACGCTACTTGATTCAAAACATGGGTCATGTCGGAAGGGTTAAAAGCCCAACTTATACCCTGTGCGAGCCCTATTCCATCAGCTTAGATGGTAAGGATGGGTTCACCGTAAACCATTTTGATCTGTATCGGATGCGTGACCCCCTTGAATGGCAAGAGGCTGGGTTTGCAGAGCACTTTGATGCCCCAGGCTTTTGCTTAATCGAATGGCCAGAAAAAGCACAAGGCACATTGCCTGCTTTTGATATCGAAATTGAACTGCAGGCTGGTCAAGATGAGATGGAGCGAACTATCACCCTGCACGCTCTTAATGCCCAAGGCAAAAGCATTCTTGAGCATTTGCCCCAGAATGCTCAATGAGCAATACACCTAGAAACAAACCAACAAACTTAGTGCACCGGGAGCAGCTCAAGCTTTCTGCAAAATTACTGAGCTTTGCATTGCTACTTACAGAAATAGACATCGCCTGGGGAGCAAAAATTCTGGGGGTACGCGTCTGGCCTTCGGAGGATTACACCCGCATCACTCTGGAGTCCGATACCCCCCTACCCATCTCTCAACAGGTACTCAGCAATCCAGATCGCTTGGTAGTGGATGTACAAGGCCTTCAACTCAATTCGACCCTGAAAGATTTGGTGGCCAAGGTAAAACCGAATGATCCTTATGTATCGCAAATTCGTGTGGGTCAGTATCAACCAACGGTTGTCCGCCTTGTATTTGATTTAAAAGAACCTATTAAGCCCCAGCTCTTTACTCTTGATCCAATTGGTGAGTATCAGTACCGCATGGTCTTTGACCTCTACCCGACTGCACCCCCCGATCCCCTAATGGAGCTAGTTAAGAGCAGCGCACGCAAAGAGAGCGCCTTAGTGAAGGCCAATGAAGAAGTTGATCAGATTGCACAATTTGCTACGAAGAAAGAAGCTCCTGGCGCGCCTGTGATGCAGGCAATACCCGAAGTAAAGCCAGCACCCAAGACTGCCAAATACCAACGGTTAATCACGATTGCGATTGATGCGGGACACGGTGGCGAGGATCCAGGAGCAATTGGCTCCATGGGCTCCAAAGAAAAACATGTTGTGCTATCCGTGGCCAAACGCCTCAGAGAAAAGATAGATGGCGAATCGTATATGCGCTCATTTTTGACTAGGGACGGGGATTACTTTGTGCCACTACATGTGCGTGTACAAAAAGCGCGGAGTGTACAAGCCGATTTATTTGTATCAATCCATGCTGACGCATTCATAGAAACGAATGCCAAGGGGGCTTCGGTATTTGCTCTCTCACAAATGGGGGCGAGTAGTACTACTGCCCGCTGGATGGCAAATAAGGAGAATGCCTCCGATTTAATCGGTGGCATCAATATCAAAGCCCAAGATCGCCAAGTAGCCAATCTCTTGCTAGATATGTCCACCTCAGCACAAATCAAAGACTCACTTCAAGTGGGTAACTCTGTACTGCGGCAAATCGGCGGTTTTGCCCCCCTTCACAAGGGCAATGTTGAGCAAGCGAGCTTTGCCGTACTCAAGGCACCTGATATCCCATCCATCCTGGTTGAGACCGCCTTTATCAGCAATCCCCAGGAAGAGGTAAAGCTCAATGATGAGGCCTACCAAGACCGAATTGCAGATGCGATTTTGAGGGGAATTAAGGACTATTTTTCTAAAAATCCACCCGTTGCCAAAAGAGGCAATGCTTAAGACACTTGTAAACACAAGGGCTTGAGGGCGGGCAGCTGAAAACTAAGAGAGACCTTCAAACTTCTTGCTATAATTTCTGACTTTACTGGGTCGGTAGCTCAGTCGGTAGAGCAGCGGACTTTTAATCCGTTGGTCGCGAGTTCGAATCTCGCCCGACCCACCATAGCATAAGGCGAAGCGCACGAAAGTGCGCTTTTTCTTTTACTACACACCGCTTACACACTTCTTGCCCATTTTGGCGCGCCCCTGTAAGCTAAAGGCTTAGCGAGCGAAAAATGAGCATTCAAAAGCCCACCACACATACCCTCATTGATAGAAAACTTGTTGTCTATCAGCGTGAGCGTAGTGCTATTTGGCAATGTCGCTTTAATGTAGATGGGCGCTGGCAAAGAGCTAGTACAGGTGAAAGAGACTTAGCAGACGCTAAAGCTAAAGCGCACGACATACTAGTAGAAGCTAATACGCTTAAGAAACTGAATGTAGCTCCCATTACACGCAGGTTTAAGGACATAGCCAATGCTGTCATCAAAAAACTAAAGGCTGAGATGGAAAGTGGCAATGGCAAAGCTATCTATAAAGACTACATCTCAGCAATAGACAAATACCTCATACCCACATTAGGCAAATACGCTGTAAACAACATTGGCTACAAAGAATTAGAGCTTTTAGACAAGGCACGAATTAAGAAGATGGAAAAGCAACCCACTCGTAGCACTCTTCTTAATCACAATGCCGCACTGAAGATGATTTTTGATGAAGCTATATACAAAGGCTATATGGTGGAATTAAATCGCCCCAAACTAGTAGCTAAAGGCAAGACAAGTGAGAGACGAGCAGAATTTACTTTAGATGAAACAAGAGCCATAAAAAGTAATTTTGATGAGTGGATTGAAAAAGGTAGAGCAGATAGCGTAGAACTAAGAAAGCTATTGCGTGACTATGTATCTGTGCTACTAGACACAGGAGCACGACCAGGTAAGGAGTTATTAGAGCTTAAGTGGACACAGCTTGAATTAAAAATGTATCCAGTCATTAAAAAGACTGGCATTAAGCAAGCGCCTGATGAGTACGATGACATAGGTAGTGAGATAGAGATAAGCAATGCCAACCGTACAGTTATCCTAAACATACAAGACAGTAAGACAGATTCACGCTTAGCAATAGGCAGACTACCTACAGTAAAAGCATTAGAAGCAATAGCACAACGCAACTACGGCAAAACCCCAGCCAAACTAATTAAAGAAGGTTGTACTGATTACATCTTCACCTACACAGAGTACATAGATGAGAAGAAGGTAAAAAGAAAGCGCAAACCTAAACTCATACGCCCTACTAGCTTCTCTAAGCTATTTGATAATTATTTAGAGAGCCATAGCCTACAAAAAGATTTAGTGACGGGCAAGAAGCGTGTTCTCTATAGCCTACGCCACACATACGCCACGCTTGCCTTAACGCACGATAAGGTAGCCATACATACGCTGGCTAAGCAGATGGGTACTAGTACAACAATGATTGAACAGCACTACTCACACTTAGATGCTGTTAAAGCTGTCCATCAATTGCGTGGTGATGAGAGTAGACAGTTGATTGATATGGAACTAGATGATGATGACAAGAAGCGTTATAGCTATAAAGAGGTAGAGCCTAAGCCTGATAAACGCAAACGCTAAAAAGTATTCTCGCTATGCCTCTCATCCCCTCATTCATAAAAATAAAAATTACCCAATAAATCGCTAAAAACCCACGCTTTTTGCGTCAAAACGCACATTTCACATTTAACAGTTAGTGGTGGGGGTGTTAGATTAAAACTGGTGGGGGTTAGGTTCTCAGCACCCTTTGAAAACTGCGCTACAAATTTTTAGTGAGTAGCTTTGAAAATTTGTTGCTGGGCTTTGGCTATCTTCTGTCTATCCTTCTCAGCTTTATACGCTTGCTTAGCATTGTCTTTATTACGCTTAAGACTATACAGACGATACTGCTGAGGGTTCATTGGCTTGATAGACTTGATTGTGGGGGTGTGGGCAAATTCATAAAAGCGCATATTATATTTATTAGCCTACAACAATAGCAATGGAGATTGAAATGCCCTTAACTCATTTTTGTACAGTTCATACAAATGACGGACGAGATGTAGATTTAGAGTTTGATGAAAATGGCAATCTGTATATTGATAAGAAAAGAGTTGTAACAGAGAGTAGATTTGTTTTAAGTGGCTGGCAAACTTTTTTTGGAATACTAGCAAGTATTGGCACTTTTGGTACTTTTATATTTGAAGTACTAAAGCACTACTGCGTTGTTTAACCAGCCACTAAAGCACTACTCATACTTCCGTATAGTTCAATACATTACCAACGCCATACTGCGCTTCACCTAATTGCTTTGCCATATAAGCATTCTCAGCATAGACAATGGTGTTAGCTGTTTGTGTTTGACTGATACGCACCCATAGCCTGTACTGCTTCATTTACCAAACCCCTGCCTTGTTGCTTCACTCACTTCAGTAATAGCATCATCAAACTCACCATTGGCTGTAGCAATCTTTAACTCTTTAAGCGTAGCAATTAACTCATCACCACTACTAAGCTCAATTGCGTTAGCGCCCTTTTTGTTGAGTGGCAGAGTTTTAGCACCATACTTAATTGCTAAGTTAATCTTGCCTGCGTCATTTACCCAAAACCACTCCCTTACTCGTTTAGCAACTTCTGCTGTCATACGCTCACCAGTTTGCTTATTGATATAGGTTTTCAGTTTTTTTGGTGCGTAAGTATTGCCAGCTTTTTGTGCTTCACACAGCTCAATTTGCTGATGGATTTTTGCTATCAATTTATTGCGTCTTTGTACTACTGGCGCAACTGTTAGATGCTTTTTGCTAGCTACTAGCTTTAAGTTAGACAAAACAGCCATTTTTCACTCCTTTTCATAATGTGGAATTACTAATGTACTGTCAGATATGCTCTTTTCCTACCTAAATGTATCTTTTGTCTATCTCTGTAAGTATCTGATTTATATAAGAAAAAACAGGAAATTTATAGGTTTTATTTGGTATAGCTAAATAAACATATGAGCCTACAACAGATAAGACAGAAAACAGCCTATTGCCCTACTGCTATACCTACGCAAAAGCAGGCTACACGCACTTGGTTAAACAGCTTACATAAGCAATATCCACTTGCCTTAACGCTTACGCTTAAACAGTCCAATCTCATTAAAAACGCTAATGGCACTTACATACAGAAATTGGACAAAGACGAGGTAAGACGCATAGCTAAGCACTTTACGCAAAAGTTAAACCAGCAAGTATTTGGTAGTAGCGCAAAGCGTTATGGCAAAGGCTTGAAATACTTAGTAGTAGTGGAAGGTGAGCGTACAGGTAAGAACTTACATCTACATATGGCAATTGGTGATTTGCCTAGCTATGTGAAATGGAATGAAGTAGATGGTTTGGTACGCAACGCAAAGCTACGAGTAGTAGAACTGGATGAACAACACAAAGTAGATATTGTTGATAGCGGTTGGATGGAATACTTAACAAAAGAATTAGGAATGAAAGACACAGACAATGTGCTGTGGGATTTAGCGTAGTACAGCATTACTGACTTAAGTTGTCTCTTGCTGATGGCAAATAAAGCTGAATGAAGCTTTAATTAGCGAAGCTTTGTTAAAACTTACCCAACAACACATAGAGGAAAAAATGATTATTAAGAATACAAGAATGTGGGAAGCTATTAATGTACTTGTATACGGAGAAAAAGATGTAAGAACTAGAGTATCAATAGCTTGCGCAATATTGGATAAGATGAATGTTAAGGAATTACCAGAAGACTTACAAAAGCGAATTGAAAAAGTGAAAAATGAAGCTGGAAAAAAAGGAGAGTTAAGAAATATTAATGGGGATGTAATAAAAGATAGGTATGAATATACAAGTGCGACGAGACAAAATAAAACCTACTCAAAACTCGCAAAGGAACTATATGATATTTACAATGAGCTTAATACAAGATAACCATAAAGCACCAAACCAACCACTTTGATTGCCAACAAAAAATAAAATGATTAAAAAAATCTCTTTCATAGCTCTCTTAATCTATTCATCACTTTCATCAGCCTCACCAGACTTTATAGCAAAATATGGAAGCGATAATTGGATTAAGGTATTTGAAGAATCCAATGAAAAAGACTACTACAATCCTAAAGGTATTTTTATTGACGGGAACATAGCTCAGATTGTTGAGTTGAGAGATTTTTCTGTTGAACAAATGGATGGTGGGAAGTATATCTACAAAACTAAATTTCATCTCTACCAATTCCAATGTAGAGAAAAAACTTTCAAAGTCTTATATACCCAAACTAGACAAAACAATATGGGCAAAGGTGCTGGGGTTTTTGAGGATAGCGTTCCAACACCTACCTACACGGGCGTTAGGGAAGCGACTTCTGTATATCAGCTATGGCGGATTGCCTGTATTGGTGGCTAATTCTTTACAAATTTTAGAGACTTGCTATAAGAGATTTCAGTTGGATATCCTGGAATGCTAAAGCGCGAATACAAATCAGATACATCAACTTGTCCGTCTATCATCTGATATTTAGGCTCTCTCATATAGCTTGAAGTTCCAGCCTCATTTCTAGTGGTTTCCTTACCCCCACATATCCAATTTTTTTCATCGATTACTTTACAACTCTCCAGCTCTATCAAAACCTTCTTTCCATCTTTTGCTAATGTGTAAGAAACAAAAACTTGGGATTTTTCCTTAATCACTTTGAATACAGCGGTCCCTTTAAATTCTCTCTCACACTCAGCAGGTGTTTTTTGGGTTGAATCGTTTTTACAGCTGAATACCTTATAGGTTGATTCGCCAAATATGGTGCGAATATCGAAGGCATAAGAAGTGTTAGCCCCCATTGACAAACACGTCATGAAACTAAGGGCTATAAGCCTAATTTTAAATGGCAGATACATATATTGCCTTTACTTTGGATATAACTGATAGCATATTTTATAAACTGAATCATTACCCAAAAAGCTTCCACCAGAGTCATCAAAACTAAAAGCCTTACCCAGTTGCCAGTCATAGTTAAAGAGCTCAACTTGATTGGGCTCTCCAAATTGTTTGGTAAAAAACTGATTTGAAATGAGTGTTTCTTTCTTATTCTTACAATCATATTCTGCTTTATATATTTCTAAAAATATATTTCTTACATTTCCATCCTTATCTTTAGCCCCTACTGGGTATTGGAAAGGCTTACCATAAGCTTCCTCAGCAAATATAACTTCAAATTTTTTATCAAAGAGCCCTATTTTTTTAATTGAGTTTTCATCAACATAAGTTACTTTAATAAGCGAATTATTTGAATACTGCTTATCCCACGCCTTCCAATTATGTCCACTCATCAATAGATTAGAACTGCTAGGTTGAGGTGATATGTTTTGTTGAGTTTGATTTTGTGCCGTGTAGGGTTTGCTGAAATTGCTAATATATACAGCACCAAAAAGAAGTATGCTAGCCAATAAGGCTACACCTATTAATCCATACAAGCTAGTTTTTTCATTAGCCACACCGTCGCTATTTTCGCCAGCTTTTGTACGGCTTATTTGCCCATCGCCTGTTAAATTTAGAGGCTCAGTTTGATTTTTTTGAGCTTGGGTTAAATCTGCCATTTTTTTGATAACAGGGGGCGGAGACTCAATAGCCTTAGCAAAAACAAGCATCTCCTCAAATCTAATTGATAGATATTTAACTTTAGCCCTGTTCTCATCACCACCACTCTCAACAAAGCACTTAGTCCATAAGCCTTCATTTCTATTTGATTCAAACTCTTTAGCTACATCAGTCCACAAAGAATTTTCATCTATCTCAATTTTTAATAATGTATTAGTTGAGGGCGTTTCATTTTGTGATGAGCCTGTTTCTTCAACTTTGTAATCATCATTAAACGCCCATAAAATCAAACCCACCACAGCAAAATAGCCTATTAGATACAAATTACCAAATTTATGAATCGCTAAGATAACTAGTAACTGCGATAAAAGCCCAATAACTGCAACAGCTTTAGCAAGCCAATTCCATACTGGATTTCCTTTGTATAAATCTGAACTTCTCCATAGCCCAATTAAGGCAATATAGGAATAAACGGACATTAGACATAGATAAGCAAATGGAAAAAACGATGGCTCACCATTCCACAGCTTTATTGGAATAGACAAAAAAATTGGAATAAGTAGGTTATAAATCCAGTAAGTCTTAGCAAGCCCAAATCTGCCAAGCCAGAGCTTTGATAGAAATTCCATTTAGCCTTCCCTTAATGCTTATATTTTTATATAGAAACGCTATACAAAATTAATGATTAATGTTAGAAATTATGCTAATTTAGTCAAAATAATACAAGGGGAACTTATATGCTTAAAGAATCAAAACTCAATATTTGGTTTTTGGGCTTTGCCATTGTAGTTTTAGCACTTATTCAACTATCTACTAGTGAACTTGCTAGTGATTGGCAATATTGGGCATTACGAGTGGCTACAAACCCACTTGTAATTGGTGTAGCCATTTGTATTGGTTTAGCAATTAAGAATTTCAAAGTAACTTTTGCTCTTTGCGTATTCAGCTTAGCTGTTCTCTCTATCATCTTCTTATTTGATAGCAATTACACTTGGATGATGATATTTCTAACAGCTTCATTCGCTGTGATTACAAGCGTAATTGCCCTAGTCAATTTGATAAAGCAAATGAACTGCTGGATTTTGAAAATTGAGTAGCTCTTTTCTCAATTTACGAGCCCTTACATTTCACTTCAAAACCTTCTTCTCTCGTCATTGCGCATAGTGAATAGCTCAAATCCAAGCTATAAGCGCATCAAGATATGGTTTGAGCACTCACACAGCTAAGAAAGGTTAAAACAGCGTGTAGGGCTTATACACAAGTCTGCGTAATTCTGTAGTCAATAAGCCACAAATCCAATAAATATAGCAATGTAAGGAAATACATATTTTCTTACATTTACGCACTTAGACAGCGTATCTCATTGATTATTGGAAGAATTATTTAATGACTATAAAGAGCCAAAAAGAGGTAGGAATAGATAAACAAAGAAAACATACTAATGACATAGCAACTATTACTTTAGAGGTGAACACTATGTCAAAACAAGCAAAAACACTTACACAGCAAGAACTACGCAGAGTTTTAGATTACACAGCAACACGCAAGCACAGCACACGCAATCGCTGTCTAGTAATGACTACATTTTTAAGTGGTATGCGTGTTGGAGAGGTTGCCAGCTTGCGCTACAAAGATGTAGTTGATACAGATGGCAATATAAGAAGTGAAATACGGCTCACAGCTGAGCAAACTAAAGGTAATGAAGGGCGTGTGGTATTTGTAAATGAAAAATTACGCAAAGAACTTGAACGGTATGTCCGTTTTATTAAGCCACTAAATCATAGTGAAAAGTTTTTTTATAGTCAAAAAGCTAAAAGTGATGGATTTACCGCAAATACACTTACACAATTCTTTCACTATTTGTATAAACAGGCTGGAGTAGATGGTGCTTCCAGTCATAGTGGGCGTAGGACATTCATAACCAACCTAGCAAGCAAAGGAGTTGGGGTGCGTGTACTAATGAGCTTAAGTGGGCATAAGAACATTAGTACAACGCAAGCATATATTGATGTGAATGATGATATGAAGCGTAAAGCTGTTGAATTAGCCTAACTTATTTTTTTGAGTACAGGACATAGTTTGGTAGCAAAGTCGCTATTCTTAAATTCAGTATCTTCTATTTTAGGAGAGATATTAAGTCTAACCTGATTTGAATCAGAGAGTAGTGAACCATATAAATCAGATTTAATTTTTCTTATCTTGAGCTCTTTACAATCAAATTCAATCAACCTTTTAGCATACTTTACATTTGGTATGCTTTCCTTGCCATCAAATCCTGTTACAAAAACATAGCCATCAAAAACATAAGCGACATTCACCAAATAGTTTGAATTAGAATTTTTTACGATGTTGTTAACATCATAAAAATAATCAATTTTTGTATCACCAGTTTTGTCTTTATCAAAAAAAACCCACTCTGAATTATTTGATTTTGTATTAGCAGGCTTTTCAGTCAGAAGATAGCTGGCTGTGTTGGGTAGCTTATCGCTTGATTTACTAGCGTATATCCAAAATCCTAACACCATAAAAAATATAGCTATGGCAAATGCCGCGATCCAGCTTAATTTAATCTTACTTTTTGGTTTAATGCTTGTATTTTCATTGTTTGATAAATCCACTTTTAATGGCTTCAGTTTTCTCCATATATAACCAATGACGAAACCAATAGCAAACCAGACAACAGCCATAATGACTGAGCCTACATAAAAATCTAAATCACTCTTATGTAATGAAGGATGTGTGAGTATTGAAATACTCATGAGCCAAGCGCCTACCCATCTACCCGTTTTAATTGATGTATCTATGTTCTTTCTTGTTAAGTTAAGCGCAACCAACTTAAATAAGCAAAAAGCAATTACCCCTCTTATTAGCACAGTCACTAAAGCACCTAAAGCCGCACTACCCACATCTACATTTTGCGCTATAGCTGAACTGCTAAAAAGAGTAATTGCTGGAATAAGATATTTAGATTTATTCATATCTGACTCATTTCTTTTGCTTAAGCTTATCTTCAATCAACTTTGTTAAGTTAGAATTTGGCTTTGCTAAATTTAGCTTAATCAATATAGCAATATCTAGCACTCTCCTCTGCCACCAATCAGTTTGCCTTACTTTGTCCCAAGTTTGAAATGTCAATTCATTCAAATCATCTCTTGGTAGCCTAAACTTATTAAGTAAAGTCTGATTTGTCTTTAATCCCTTAGCAAACAAATCATAAAAGTCAAAGTAATGATGATGTGGACGCTTAGGTAAGCCAAATTCAGTGGAGACTTTTTTATTCATATTAAATATCATTAAGTCTGGTATTAAAAAGAATAATATGCGAGAGGATAGATTTAGACGATTGTCGCCTTTCTTTTTAACAATCCCATCGCTGAGCACTTTTAGACAATTAGCTCCATCTACTTGAGGCGTGCCTCTATAGCCCTCCCTAATTACATCTTTATAAGTGTCGTATATTTCTTTATATATTGCGCTAATTCCCTTCTTAAAATCCATTCCAGCCAAACCTCTATACAAAACATACACACGGCAAACCCTTATCAACTCCCTAACCTCTAATTCCATAATTGGAGGGCGTAAGGGGGTTTTATTTTTATGATATTGGTAAAACTGCGTAGCAAATGTCTCCAAAAGGGATGCGTCACTAGTTTGGTTTTTTCCTGTCTCAAAATCAATTCCATACCAAAGTGCTTTTGAGCAAAGATTAGCAACATCTACCTCAGCCTTAGTAAGCTTAGGTATAGGCTTCCGTTTTGTTGAGGAGATAGCCACATTTAACCCCTGTTTGGTTATGCTTTTTATAGTGCAATAGACTGATAATATAGTCAATAAGTTATTAACCCATCATATGATTAATCCTTTACCCTTTATCACATCTCTCTTTAGGCATTTCACTACACCTAATAAGGTAGCTATTGATATAGGCGACATACACAGCTATATAGATAATGAAAAATATCCAAAAGAGCTTTATGATTTTGCCTTTCCTTATGCCTACAAATTACCAACACTTGAAAAAGAGGGTTGGCAAGTTGTAGTGGGAAGGGATAGTTATAAAAAGCCTATTAACTATTACGACAAAAATTTTGAACTTATTCTTATTTGTAAACTGAAGTAGAGCCTGTTATCAACATTTTTAAGGTAGCAATGAATTCATTAAAAACATTTTGGCTTGGTAATACACCTTTAGTAAGGGCATATTGGCTATACGGTGTATTGGGCTATGGATTGCTATCCTTAGTTTCATACGCATTTATTAAAGCGCCATATGCCTTAATTTTTTGGCATATTCTGATCGCCAGTTATTGGGTTTTTGCTGTTATAGGCATATCACGCTCAGCCATGAAGTACGCTGGTAATATTATCTGGCGCTACTGTGCTTTTGGAGCTATAGCCTATGGATTTACAGGTTATTTTGAGGTTTTGATTGAGTTATTTAAACTAAACCCCATGTATGTAGCTCTACATTTTTTGCTTATTTTTTGTGGTTATTTCGTTTTATCTGGCAATTCCAAAATCGCCTTACAGACTAATTCAAATTTAACGACGCCACCCCCTTACATTCAAGCGGTAGCGAATAAATCTAAATTAAAGATTAGCTTTGGGACAATTATCTTTATAGTCATCTTATCTATTGCGCTTTATCAAAACTCAATCAATAGAACGCCTAATTTGAAAACTGAGCTAAAACCCGCCATAAAGACACCCCCTCAATCATCACAAGTACAGCCCACTACAAATAATTGTGATGTTATGTGGAACGGAGATGTTTTTTTAAGAATATACAATCCACCTACAAACTATATATCTATTTCAATTGTGAAGGAAGGTGTGGATACAAGCGCAATGGGAGCTTTATTTAAGAAGTTGGATGAGGCAGATAAGAGGAATGACACTGCGGAAGCTAGTAATTTAGCCAAGATGCTAAGAAGAGATTACATTCTTGCTGAAGTTTATTTTCCAGAATCTATGAACTCAGAAACAAGTAATAAACTCTACGAAGCAAACATCAACAAAATTAAGAATCTCTGCCTTCAATAAAAAATATAGTGAAAATTTTTCTACACACTTTGCTACACACCATAATTTAAGCATTGATTTATATAGGTTTTTTTAGTGTATTTTTTCTTTTAATCCGTTGGTCGCGAGTTCGAATCTCGCCCGACCCACCAGTAATATCGAGGTACGTACCGGACACATGCTTTACGTCCGGTACCGACCACATGGTTTACACCTTTACCAATCACATCCCCAATACTTTGGGACCAAATGGGTTTTCTAGGGCTTGTACCCGTGAAGACTCCATATCAAAGTAAGCCATATCGTAATCCATAAAGCTGACTAACCACACGTCGTCCTCGACTTGCCGCAGGCCCACGTCATGACCAGCGAACACCGTACTAAAGTGAATCTTCTTACCATCAAGGCAGATGCGTCCGCAGTTAGTCACCGTCACTGTCTTATCGTGGAAGGGATAACTCACATCGGGCAGTCCTTCATACTTTCGGGTCGAAGGAACATAGAGATCAGCTGGCTTTTTCATCTCCAACGCTTGATGAGGCCTTTCATAGTTGTATGAACTGACCTGATTTTTAGTACCACTCCATAAGAGAGGATTTTTGATAATCTCTCACTTAAAGGAGTGCTAAATATGGCAAAAGGCCAACGTCTTAAACCCGAGCAAATCGTCACCTTATTGCGTCAAATCGATGTTTTAACCACCAATGGCAAAACCCTAGCCCAAGCTTGCAAAGAAGTGGGCACAGTAGAGCAAAGCTACTATCGTTGGCGCAAGATTTATGGTGGTATGAAAGTCGATCAGGCTCGTAAGTACAAAGATCTGGAACTGGAAAATACCCGACTTAAAAAACTGGTTGCCGATCTCTCCTTGCGAGAAGTGATGCTCAAGGAAGTTATTAAGGGAAACTTCTAAGCCCTACTAGGCGTAAAAATGCAGCGCAGCTGCTCATGGATAAATATCTTGTCTCTGAGCGGACTGCTTGCGGTTTAGTAGGGCTATCTAGAGCAGCGTATCGCTATATGCCACTGCCTAAAGATGACGAAGAGCCCCTACGAGCCGAGGTGATTCGGATGGCTAGCACCTATGGCCGGTATGGCTATCGCTTTATTGCCAGCATGATGCGTAATAGCGGCTGGGGACAAGCGACTACCGCCAAGGTCGCTCGTATCTGGCGGCAAGAAGGCTTAAAGATCCCGCAAAAGCAACCTCCTAGAGGCAGGCTGTGGTTTAACGATGGCAGTTGTATGCGCCTGCGAGCGACCCACCCCAATCATGTGTGGAGTTACGACTTTGTCTTTATTAGAGATGCTTACGGTGGCAAGATCAGGATGCTGACCATGATTGATGAGTTCACCAGGAAATGCTTAACTATCCACTGCGCTAGAAGAATTGGCTCGATCCAGGTGATTGAACAACTGGCCAATGCCATGATGATCCATGGTATCCCGCAATATATTCGATCGGACAATGGCCCAGAATTTATTGCTAAAGACCTACGCAGCTGGTTATCTGGTATTGGAGTAAAGACTGCTTACATTGAGCCCGGTAGTCCTTGGGAGAATGGCTTTTGTGAAAGCTTTAATGGCACCTTCAGGGACAACCTTTTAGATGGGGAGATTTTCTATAGCCTAAAAGAAGCCCAGATCATCGTGGGAGAGTGGGTCAAGCATTACAACCATGAACGGCCCCATAGTGCACTCGGTTACAGACCACCAGCACCTCAAACCCAAGTACCCCAATTAATGCAGAATCAACCCATGTTGCTGCAATGATTTACTATAGAAAAACTCTCTTTGGTTGTGGGCCTAAATTGACAGCAGTTCACAATATGGTGTGTTTGCTGGCCTTACTGTATACGCAGTACCACAAGTATTGGCGGCCACTACCTCTGTCTCTTTAATCAGCACCCACATCGGTACACTGGTCAAATTGATACGTATTCTGATGCTCGGCCCAGTAGTTCTCACACTCTCGATATTAAACAGTAGAGATAGCGGAAAACGTCTCACCCTTTCGCATATGGTGCCCGGGTTTATCCTTGGATTTTTATTACTAATAACTATGCGCTCTTTTAGCCTTATTCCACAATTTTTCATAGAACCCGCTAGTGTTTTTAGTAATCTCCTAACCGTGATGTCAATGGCAGCTTTGGGCCTAGGTGTTGATGTTCGATCTGTAGTACGCGCAGGATATAGGGTTACAGCCGTAGTGGTCGTATCGCTCGTGACTCTATTTGCAATCAGCTTTGCGTTAATAAGACTAATTGACATAGTCTAATTAAAGCACCCGAATAAATCCCCGTTCAAGTTACCGCCAAATAAATCTTAGGTTTGATTGTTATTCAGATCAGAAGGAAAAGCCATTCACCCGAATTGGGCCCTTAATGTTGATCGAATTGGGGCCTTAAACCCTACAAAAGTGCTTTGCCAATAACTCCATTACTGCAGCAGCGATCTCGCTGGAGAGTCTGTAGTAAATTTGTTTTCCCGCTCTGCGGGTTTTTACCAACTTATTTTCTCGCAGAACCGTAAGTTGCTGGGATAAGGTTGGCTGATGAATTTCCAAAATTTCCTCCAACTCATAGACACAGCGTTCACCCTGGCTAATCTCGCAGAGCAAAAGCATCCGATCTTTATTGGAGAGTACTTTCATCAATTTGCAGGCCACATCTGCAGACGAGGCCATCTTTTTTAGGCTAATTTTTGTTTTACTGATCGCTTTAGTACTCATATTTGACTGTATTAAATATTATATAAATTTATGTAATATTATACCAATCGTCGCGATTCACACGTTAAATTTGAAATAAAAAATTAGCGTTTTTCCTAGTGGCTAATTTATTAAAACGAATTACAATTAGATATAATATTTTTTATTTAAATTAAAAGTCCAGCACATGAGTAAAAAACTAGGAATTTCCGGCCGTATTGCATCCTACTTTCAGGATGCTCAAATTACGCCTTTACTAGCAATTGCGATATTGCTGTTGGGCTTATTTGCGATTTTGGTTACTCCAAGAGAGGAAGAGCCCCAGATTAATGTGACGATGGCCAATGTGCTCATCCCCTTTCCAGGAGCTACCGTCAAAAATGTAGAGCAGATGGTATCGATCCCAGCTGAGCAGGTCTTATCTCAGATCGCCGGCATTGAGCATGTGATGTCGGTATCACAAGCCGGCCTATCAGTCATCACAGTTCAATTTAAGGTTGGGGTTCCAAGAACCGAAGCCTTGGTAAGGCTGCACGATACTGTTGCCGCAAATTCAGACTGGCTACCTAAAGGAATGGGGGTTTTAGAGCCCATCATCAAACCTAAGGGTATTGATGATGTACCCATCTTGGCGCTCACTCTTTATTCAAATAACCCTTCGCTGACTTCATTTGAACTGGAGAAAGTTGCCAATCGCATTGAATCAGACCTAAAGAGAGTAAAGGGCACCCGCGAAGTCAATACGATTGGGGGACCAAAACGGGCTATTAATGTAGAAATTGATCCAAATAAAATGGCACTCCGCGGAGTTACTCTAGACGACGTTCGCGCTGCTCTGAGTTCCGCCAATTTAGGCATGCCAATAGGCAACTTACTCAACTCAAATTCTACGATCGCCATAGAGTCGGGCCCTTATTTAAAGGATGCAAATGATGTTGGCAGCATCATCTTGGGGGTGCGCACTGGGAATCCGCTCTTTTTGAGAGATGTTGCACAACTTACAGATGGTCCCCTACAAACACAACGGTTAGTCTATAACGCAATACCAAACGAGACAACCAATCATTTTGAAGAGCATCCATCTGTAACAATTGCCATTACCAAAAAACCTGGGGAAAACGCAATTGATGTGGCCGACCAAGTTAAAGAACAGCTTGGACTCCTCAAAGGGACGATGATTCCAAAAGATGTAGAGGTATTAGTCTCACGAAACTATGGTGAAACAGCAAACGATAAGGCGACTAAATTAATTCAAAAACTATTATTCGCAACCCTTTCCGTTGTAGTGCTAGTAGTTATCGCTCTTGGTCGTAGAGAGGCTGCAATTGTAGGATCGGCAGTAGTACTTACGCTGGCTGGGACGCTTTTTGCATCATGGGCCTGGGGATTTACTATTAATCGCGTCTCCCTTTTTGCCCTCATCTTTTCGATTGGCATCCTGGTAGATGATGCGATTGTCGTGGTCGAAAATATCCATCGACATCGCGCTCTTTATCCAGAAAAGTCGCTCAAGGAGATTATTCCCGGCGCAGTAGATGAAGTGGGAAGTCCCACGATTCTAGCTACACTCACAGTTATCGCCGCTTTACTGCCAATGGCATTTGTCAGTGGATTAATGGGTCCTTATATGAGCCCCATTCCAATTAATGCCAGCATGGGGATGCTACTCTCGCTTGCTATCGCATTTGCCATTACACCGTGGATGTCTCAAATTTGGTTGCCAAAAGAAAATATCCATACCCACTCCGGATTTGACTTCTCAAAGTGGCTTACCCCCAAGTTTCAGACTATTTTCACCCCACTCTTGAGCGATCAAAATGGGAAACGAAATCGGCGTCGCTTAGGTATGGGAGTTTTGGGTGCCATTGTCATTTCGATTGCGCTGCCAATAACTGGCCTAGTCGTACTCAAAATGCTGCCTTTTGACAATAAATCAGAGTTTCAGGTCATATTGGATATGCCGGCTGATACCCGCGTAGAACAAACTTCCGCCGTATTGAGGGAGATGGGGCAGGCAATAGCCAAAATGCCTGAGGTCAGCAGTTATCAAACTTATGCCGGTACAGCCGCCCCTATTAATTTCAATGGACTGGTTAGGCAGTACTATTTCCGTCAAGAGCCGAGTAAAGGCGATATCCAAGTGAACCTGGTAGACAAACACCGTCGCTCTGATAAGAGTCATGTGATTGCCACTAGAATTCGGCCCACTCTAGACGCTATTGCAAAAAAATATGGCGGTAACGCTAAGGTGGTAGAAGTTCCTCCTGGACCACCAGTACTCGCCCCAATCGTTGCTGAAATTTACGGCCCTACTGAAGAGGCCAGATTAAATGCAGCCAAGGGTGTTCGAAATATATTCGAACATACGTCTGGATTGGTAGATATCGACGATAGCAGCATAAGTAGTGCGCCAAAAAAATTGCTTCTAGTTGATCGCCAAAAAGCCAATTTAATGGGTGTAACACAGACTGATATTATTGCCACGCTTCGCGCAGGATTATCAGGCGAAAATGTCACCTATCTTCAGGATGAAAATAAATATCCTGCATCCATTACCATCCGCTTGCCCGAGGTCAAGCAAGGGGATATGAACGACCTACTAAAGCTGACGGTACGTAATGCAAGCCGCGAACTCGTTCCATTAAGTAAGCTACTTATGGTAGTTGATACCAGGCGTGAACAACCCATCTTTCATAAAGATCTATTAGCCCTAAATTACGTGATTGCCGATACATCAGGCTCAATCGATAGCCCCTTGTATGGGCTATTTGAAACCAGAGCCGCAGTAAATGAATTAAAAGATACAGGCGGCAACGCCATTAAAGAGTTTTTTGTTTCACAACCAAAGGATCCGTATCGCAACATCTCCATTAAATGGGATGGAGAGTCTCAAGTCACCTACGAAACCTTTAGAGATATGGGTTTGGCATACGCTGTTGGGTTAGTTCTTATTTATTTATTGGTGGTAGCTCAATTTGGCTCGTACTTAACGCCATTGATCATCATGGCACCCATTCCACTGACCATTATTGGTGTCATGCCGGGGCATGCCTTATTGGGCTCCCAATTTACCGCCACCTCCATGATTGGCATGATTGCTCTTGCTGGGATTATTGTGCGCAATTCTATTTTGTTGGTAGATTTCATAAACCTACAGGTACGTAGCGGCATTCCATTTAAGCAGGCCGTTGTCAATTCGGCAATAACCCGCGCGCAACCAATTGTTCTCACTGGTTTAGCGGCTATGTTAGGCGCTTTCTTTATCCTGGATGATCCGATTTTTAATGGCCTGGCCATTTCTTTAATCTTTGGAATATTAGTGTCTACCCTACTGACACTAGTTGTTATCCCGCTACTGTATTACTCTGCTTATGCGCATAAGTTGCATAAGATTACTCAACCTGAAACTTAAGGATAAAAATGACTACTTGGAGCGCGGTGCGGGTAATAGCGGGTTTATTTATCCTTCTATCACTTATGTTTGGAATCTCAGAGAGTCCATTTTTTTTAAGTAAATGGTTCTTGGCATTTACCGCTTTTGTCGGCCTTAACCTGCTGCAAAGTGGATTAACCGGTTGGTGCCTAATGGAACGCATACTTAGTAAATTAGGCCTCCGATCATCAAATGCATGCAAATAGAACAATTATGAAATCATTATTCACACTAAAAAAAATAGCTCTAGCAAGCATGGTCAGCATTCAGCTCTTTGGAGCAGCAGCTCATGCAGCCGACTTGATTGATGTCTGGAAATCAGCTCTAGAGCGCGATCCAGCATATATATCAAGTAAATACGAACAACTTGCAGCTGAAAAGCACCGTGAGCAAGGAACAGCGCTCTGGCTTCCAAATGTCAACTTAAGCGCCACTACAGCGAGCATGACTAATAACAGCACCACTACAGGAGCCCAGTTCTACGCACCCGGTATGGGCACATTCAATGGGGCGAACTTTAATACCTCAATCAACAACGGATTTGGGAATCAATATGCCCTATCTATTGTTCAGCCGATTTACAACAAAGAAAAGCTATCCCAAAGCAGACAACTCAAAATGAGTGCCGATGCTGCTGATTTGGGCTGGTCAAATGCTCAGCAAAACTTAATTTTATTGGTTGCTGAGCGTTATTTTGACGTACTAAGTGCCGAGGAAAGTTTGCGTTTAGTGGGTAACGAACAATCCGCCATTCAAGATATGCGAAATGAGATCGCTAGGCGTGTAAAACTTGGCAATGCGACCCAGACTGACCTCGAGGAAGCTAATCAAAATCTTGATTCAATCAAATTGCAAACTTTAAATCTCAAAAATGACCTAGAGCTAAAAAGGTTGTCTTTAAATGATTTACTGAACTCTAGTGAGAATATTAAAAAATTAAGCGTTAGTCTCAACTTTTCACAATTAAAACTCGATCCACTATCAACTTATGTTGAAAAATTAAAATCTCAAAATATTCAACTAAAAATGATGTCAGTTCAAGAGTCCATAGCGAAGGAGGAAGTAGCAAAATATGGTATCGATTCTTCGCCGACATTGAACGCAATCGCTCAATCATCAAGAAATATTTTGACCGGCACTGGTGACTTTGGTGCCGCTAGCAATGCAAACACAAACAATATGATTGGATTGCAACTTAATATTCCACTTTATACAGGCGGTTATAGAAATTCAAAACAAGAAGAGTCAATCTTATTGCTAGAAAAGATACGCTCTGATGTCAATCAGACAACACTAAGCCTCGAAAAAACGCTTCGCAATTTATGGTACAGCCTCCAATCCTCCAAAGATAGACTCGCTATTCTTAAAAATAGCCAAAAATCAAGCCAGGATCGATTGGAGCAAACAAAAAAGAGTTATGACGTTGGCTCTAGAACAAGTTTAGAGCTTTTAGCAGCCCAAAATGAGCTCATCCAAAATCAACACAGTCTTTACCAAGAGCAAGTGAATAATCTATTAAACCGCTTACGTTTGGCTAGCCTAGTAGGCGAACTGAGCGAACAAGACTTAAATTTAGTCAATTCATATCTCAAACAATAAAACTTTTATTAGATTCTTTTTCTGAATATTAGGGTAAACATTATATATTTTTATATCTTATATCCCTATACTTTATTAAGCCTTACCGGGCGAATGAAGAGACAACAAGACAAATAAAACACTAACTGGTAAAAATATGGCAAAAATAGTTATCCTAGGCGCAGGAATTGCGGGACACACGGTCGCCAGACATTTGAATAAATGGGTAGGTAAAGACCACGAAATTACGGTAATTTCACCAAATGCAAAGTGGAATTGGATTCCATCCAATATCTGGGTTGGCGTTGGTCAAATGAAAGAAAAAGATGTAACTTTTGATCTCGCAAAAATTTATAGCAAAACCTCAGTCAAATTTAAACAGGCAAAAGCCCTCTCAATCCATCCCGAAGGTGATGCATCTCAAGAAAAGGGCTTTGTTTCAGTTGAATACACGCTCCCAGAGAGGTCGGGCGAAGTTGAAAAGGTTGCCTTTGACTATCTTGTGAATGCTACCGGGCCAAAACTAAACTTTAGTGCTACTCCAGGACTGGGGCCGGATGGAGGGCATACTGTCTCAGTTTGCACGGCCAGCCATGCGGTCGAAGCCAACCATAAGCTGCAACAAATAATCGAAAAACTCAAGGGCGGAGATAGAGCCACCTTAGTGATTGGCACCGGACATGGAACCTGCACTTGCCAAGGTGCAGCATTTGAATATATCTATAACGTCGATCAAGAGCTACGTAATGCTAATGTTCGCGATCAAGCTGACCTCGTTTGGCTTAGCAATGAATATGAACTAGGTGACTTTGGCATGGGCGGTATTCATATTGAACGTGGTGGCTACATAACCAATGGTAAAACCTTCGCCGAATCACTGATGGCAGAGCGCAATATACGCTGGATTACAAGGGCTGCAGTCACTAAGATTGAACCTGGAAATATCCACTATGAAACTATTGATGGACAATTTCATGAGCAGAAATTTGACTTTTCGATGCTAATCCCTCCATTCTCTGGCGTGGGCATGAAGGCATTTAATAAGTCGGGCGAAGATATCACTAGCGAAGTATTTGCTCCCAATGGATTTATGAAGGTTGATGCTGATTACACACCTCGGCCATACGCGCAATGGAGTGCAAAAGATTGGCCTCATACCTATCAAAATCCTAGTTTTAACAATATGTTTGCTGTTGGCATTGCTTTTGCACCTCCACATATGATTAGCAAGCCAATGCAAAGCCCTAATGGCACAGCAATCAATCCAACGGCTCCACGCACGGGGATGCCTTCTGCAGCAATGGCAAAAGCGGTAGCTTTAAGTATTCGCGACATGCTAAATGGATCACCCAAGCCGACACATAAAGCCTCTATGGCTGAAATGGGGGCCGCTTGCGTGGCATCAACTGGATCGGGTTTATTCAAAGGTACAGCAGCTAGCATGACCGTATACCCTGTGGTGCCTAACTTTGAAAAGTACCCAGAATATGGTCGCGATATGAACCTGACTTTTGGAGAAATAGGGCTAGCCGGTCACTGGATGAAATATCTATTGCATGTTGCATTTATATACCAGGCCAAATTGAAGCCTGGTTGGTCCATTATTCCAGACTAATACAAAATAAGAGATCATTATGACAAACATTACAAATCCCGAACCATACCAGCAAGCTTATTATCCGCCAACTCCAACGGCGACCACTAAGTTCATGAGGACCTTCATTCCTTGGCAATTTATTCGCTTTATCATCATCACAGCAAAAATTCTAAAGATGATGTTAAAAACGAACCACTAAAACCCATCTCTGACTGCAAAATGCAGCCAGAAGATTAACCTAGCTCTGGATGAGCAATCTTGGCTATCGGCTTACCTGCAGCAGACCATGCATCAAAACCGCCTGCTATTGCCTTGACATTTAAATAGCCCATTTCAGCCAGTGTTTTGGCCGCAAGAGAAGATCGACCACCATTTTTACAATAAATTAACACTTGCAAGTCTCTTGGCGATAAGCTCTCGGAAGAACTCATTTTGAACTCTAAAAGCCCCCTAGGGATATGAACCGCACCTTGTATGTGCCCCATCGCGAACTCGTCGGGCTCTCGCACATCAATCAAAACATCGGCTGCCGCTATCTCTTTTTCAGCAAGATCCACATCAATCTCGGTAATTTGTGATTTTGCAAATAAAACCAAATCTTGTGCATTTTTCATATTTATAGGCTCTTATTCAATTTTTTCAAACAATCCGTTTTCCGAGCCTGATTGCGAGCGAACTAATACCGCCGCCATTAGTTACTTGCTCGTATCCAAGAGACTGCAGGGTCTTTTTGGCCATACCTGACCTCATCCCGGAGGCGCAGAAAACAACAATCGGGGTAGCTTTTTTAGGGAGAGCTTTTTTCGCTTTGGCGCCAATATCGGGCAAAGGGATGTTAATTGCGCCATCTATGGTGCCTCCAGCAGCCTCCCCTGGAGAGCGAACATCTATGAAAATCGCATTGTCAGGAATTGACTCCGAGCCCGAACCAGAAATTGCATTTACTAAGTTGCCAAAGAATCCCATTACCTACCTCTTATGCTCTATACAATATATTAAATTATATATCATATAGTTTAATAAGAAAGCATCTTTATTAAAAGGATCAAAACAATCTAGCTACAAAATTTTTCTAGCGCATCTAAACTTGGAATACGAACTGCATACCTTGTTGGCACCCCAATCAAACCTTGATCTGCCAATGAGGCAAGAGATCGACTAATGGTTTCAAATTTTAGATCCATCATCAAACCCAAATCTTCTCGCTTGAAAAGTGGGGACTCAAAAACACCATTAACTTCTTTAGAAAATCTAATGAGAAACCTCGCTACACGAACATCTGCTCTTCCGGTATTTAATTGTGCAAACCATGTTTGAGATTCTGATAAAACCTCACTCCATTTTTTCATCAATTGACGATTTAATCGCGGAGATGTTTCAGATAGTCGCCCTATTTCAAGAGAAGGAATTTTACACAACTCAACTGACTCCAGTGCAATTGCGCTGTGGTGATAAAAATTTTCAGTGAGAGATTCCATGCCAAAAAGATCGCCCTGCTTGATGACTCTTACAATTCTCTGGGTACCATCTATATTTGAAAGTAAAAGCTTAATAAATCCTTTTCTTAAGGTATAGATATGCTCAGCTTTTTCAAGTTGCCTATAAATTAATTCACCGGGAGCATATTGGAGATCAATTATGGGTGCATGAATTTTTTCAAAATCCTCCTCATTCAAGTCGGAAAATAAGGCCGAGGTCTTGATTAAGTTTAGCCATTTGGATTACGGCTGCAATATGGGCTTCTTGTACACGAATCATATCGCTTTGGAATCTCAACCATAAACCCCGACTGTTTCAGTGCACCCATCATCTCCTGCTTCTGAGAAACCGTACCTGCTCCTTTAATATTTAGAATATTAAATTCTGGGTCCACATGAAGTGTCACGGTGGGGTTAATTAGCCTCAATACTCTCTCCGGTTTCAAATACAGCAGGCGTTTCTAGGCCAGAAACTTTTAAATCAATCTCTTCCATAAAAAACCTCCATGCGTTCGATTATCACCCATATTTGCAGTCATAAACTATACATAGATTCCGCAATTTTTTGAGCAACGCCATTCTTTAAATTGCCCAAAAATGAGTCAAAAAATAAGCCTACTTAGGCATTATAAAAACCCCAATTTGTCACTAAAGCAGCCACCCAACACGTTGGTTAACCCGACAAACCAAGCGTCACTTCTCCGGACACCCCAATTTAACGCTGTCGATTCCACTGGAAATCTAAGGATTCAAATGCCAAACCAAAAAACCAACCGCTAACACCACACCACTTTCTTGACTTTTTTAGTATCTCTTGATTGCCTGAGGCGATATCAATATCGTCTATTCGGCGTTCCGGCAAAAGATTGCCTCTTCTCAATATGTCTAAAAGTGATACGACCTTTACTCAAGTCATAGGGAGAGACCTCTAAAGAAACCTTATCCCCAGCCAATATACGAATGTGATTTTTTTTGACTCTTCCTGCTGTATAGGCAATAAGCTTATGACCGTTGTCCAAGGTAATCCGATAACGAGAATCTGGCAGAATTTCATCAACAAGACCTTCCATTTCAAGCAACTCTTCTTTTGCCATTTAACATCCCTCAAGGAAAATAAAAAGCCCAGTCATGCTGGGCTTTGGGCCAGGCAAATCATTTCCGCCTGGCATTTGATTCTGATTTAAGCAGGCTGAATATTGGATGCTAACTTGCCTTTAGGGCCAGTAGTAATATCAAAAGTCACAGCTTGACCTTCAGCCAATGTCTTAAAACCATTGCTATTAATTGCTGAAAAATGGGCAAATAAATCTTCGCCACCGAGTTCAGGGGTAATAAAGCCGAAGCCTTTTGCATCGTTAAACCATTTCACAATTCCGTTTGCCATATCTGACTATTCCTTAAAAAATATAAAAAGGGGCTATGCCCCAAGTGGGGCGAAAGTCAAGAATGGCGGGGAGATGCTAAAAAGAACTATCGCAGAAATGCGGTGTTAATTACTAGTACAACAACACTATTAGCTTGAAAATCGCTGTGAGCATATTACCCTACTTTGATGATAAGAGCTTGCTTTCCATTAAAACCCTCTTGCATGAGCCATAGTCGGAGATAGGCGCCATTGAAATACCTTGGTTGCAAGTTGAAAGACAAAATTTCGGGGCAGTTAACTTGCTAGACCCAATAGTAGCAACACGGAATCGAACCCTATTAGATCCATTTTCTTTTTCAGATCAACTTAAATGCAAATGAATTTCAACCCGCTACCATCAGCCCGAGCAATACCTCCCGAACATTCTGCGGTATTGGCGTTGGCTGATTAGTCTGTCGATTTACATAGACATGCACAAAGCGTCCCAATGCAGAGGCAGCGTCATCATCATTTTTGAATATAGCAAGCTCATATTGAACGCTGCTGTTACCCAAATGCACCACTTTCATGCCAACATGAATTAAATCTGGATATACGATGGAGGAAAAATATTGACACTGAGTCTCCACCACCAGGCCAATCACTTGACTGTTTGCGATATCCAGAGCGTTGCGCTCAATTAAATATCGATTGACGGCTGTATCAAAAAATGAGTAGTAAACGACATTATTAATATGTCCATAAACATCGTTATCCATCCATCTAGAATGAATTTGCTCAAACGAGACAAAATCAGAACGCTTTGGTGGTGCAATTTTCTTATTACTCATAAAGCTTCCGCATACAGGGCTGCAGCATCTTGTAAGGCAATCTCGCGTGGGCTGTTCATTAGCAAACGAGTCTGCAGCATTGCATCGGCGGCAAGCTGATTGATATCATTTTCAGTAATGCCAACATCAGTCAGTCGCCCTGGAAGTCCAAGTTCGGTGGCAAGACTACCTAAATAGTCTGCCAATTGAGTTGCCTGATCCAGAGTTGAACCCGATAAGCCAGGTTGGATAATTTGACCGAGCTCCGCATACATGGAATGTGCCTGCTCTAAATTAAAGCGCATCACAGGCCCCAACATTAAGGCATTTGATAAGCCGTGTGGTACATGAAATCTTGCACCAATTGGATAAGCTAAAGCATGCACTCCTGCCACAGGCGCATTGGTAAAAGCCATTCCGGCAAGGCAGGCACCTAAGAGCATATTTTCACGTGCCTCAATGTCATCGCCGGATCTGACCGCTCGGTGAAGATTGCTGGCCAACAATCTCAAGGCCTCTTTTGCCAAACAATCTGATATTGGATTTTTCAAGCGTTTCGTTGTAAAGGCCTCAATAGCGTGAACCATGGCATCAATACCTGTAGCAGCGGTCACATGAGGGGGCAGCCCAAGCGTGAGTTGAGCATCCAATAAAGCAAGGTCAGGTAACAATTGGGGGGACACTACCCCCTTCTTCTCGCTATCGCTTACCGTCACTATGGAAATTGTGGTGACTTCAGAGCCCGTTCCAGCAGTGGTAGGAACCAAAATTAAAGGAAGGCGCGGCCCCTTAGCCACCCCTACCCCATACACTTCTGAAAGTTTTTCTTTGCCGGTAGCCAACAACGCTACTAGCTTGGCAACATCCATGGAGCTGCCACCCCCAAATCCAACAATGTAGTCAGCCCTGCACTGTTGAGCTACATTGACTGCATTCTCAATAACAGAGATAGGGGGATCAGCCTGAACCTGTGAGAAAAGATCTAAAGCGATTCCTAAATCTTTAAAGCCTTGCTGGGATTGACTCAATAGACCGGCTGACAAAACGCCCGGGTCAGTAACAATCAAAACAGACTTGCCTCCTCGCGCTTGAATAATTTTGGCAAGATTAGCAGCCCCGCCTCTCTCCACTAGGATTGATCGGGTTGAATGAAAGTCAAATTGCATCACTTTCCTTTATTAAAAATTCTCTCAAAGCACTTGCCTAAACATTACAAATCCGCAATCACTTAAGGAAATGGCAGAGGCTTTCCGGGGGGCGGCATTTCTTGACCCAAGGCTAGCAACATCGCCACAGTCACGTATGTTCCGCTCACCGCCACCAAATCCACAAGTTGTTGCTCACCCAATATGGCTTTAGACTTTTGGAACAAGGCATCACTAATTTGATGATTATTCACCATCTCCATAGAAACGTCGTACACAACCTCCTCATCTGGCTTCATATTTCTTGGGTGAATGCCAGCCTTCAAATCATCAGCCACTTGCTGCGATAAGCCTGCCTTAAGCGCCAAAGGGTAATGCGCATACCACTCAACCTGAGAGCGCCAGAGTCTGCCCTGAATCAGAATTGCAAATTCATTAAGTCTAGTAGGTAACGATGTATTGAAACGCAAATAATCCAACAACCGCTTCATGCGATCCGCAAATACAGGGCTTCTGAGCATCACGTTATAAGGCCCACCCAAGCCAACACTAGAAATTGCCATGATCTCTTCCGCTAATGGCCGAGCATCAGGGGGAAGTTGTTCTACTGTTATCTGCGGGAAGCGTGGTGGCTCCCCGGGAGTGGGCGGTGATTGGGAAAAAGCTGGTGACAGTAAAACCAAAAAAAGTCCGCTAATGCACATCAACCTGCCTAGTATTATCTTCATCAATACTTCCTTAATTATTTATTATTAGATCTAACACTTAAAACTGCTCACTAAAATAATCTGTAATAGCTTGCTGAAAAATAGTATGGCCTTTTTGCAGCATCATCATATGACCAGCATCTGGAACAATGACATAACGCTTATTGGGATTTGGTAGTTGCTCAAAAAATGGAAGTAATTGCTTGGTATCTGCCACATCATCATATTGACCATGAATGATCATGGTGGGCACTACTATTTTTGACGCATCAAGCATCGGCAGCTTGGTAACCAAATCCAATTGCGGGCTTGTAGGTGTATTTTTTTCAACAGATGCTGCTGCCTTGGCAAAAGCATCCACAACATCTGGATAATTGTTTTCATTTGGGGTAAGCGAATAAAAGCGGCCATGCCATCCTTGCTCAGGTATTTGAATGTAGACTTTTTCTTGATACATTTTCAAATTAGGCCTGCGTTTAGCAATATCTACGCTATCAATGCCCATCTGTGCATAGGAGACATAACGATCCACCTTATCGGGGTGAGCCATAACAAATAACCCCGCATATTGAGTGCCATAAGACCAAGCTAACAATCTCACTTTAGGAGCATTTCTCTCGCGCATCACATAATCTACAACTGCATTCAGGTCACTTGCAGCATCCTCTGTTGTGAAATGCTCAGTTGGATGGGTAGATCTTCCAAACCCCCTCACATCTAAAGCAAATACATCAAATCCCTGTTTAGCCAAAGCATCCATCACACTGAAATCGGGCCGCCCAGGAACCTGCAGATCGAAAGACTCCTTGCCAGCAGTAGCTGATCCGTGGGCCAAAATAATGACGGGTTTATTTTTTGGGCTGCCGGTATATTTTTCCCAGATATAAATTCTGACATCGCCGTTTTGAACCCAACTTTCAGCACTTTTGACATTAATTTTCTGTGCCATTGCACAAGTACAGCTGAGGGCCAGAAGTATTAATATCCAATTTTTTTTCAACTTCATTTTGTCTCCAATATTTTTATTGTCTATAACTTTATTTTTGAATCGTGAATAAGAATTCCTTGATGACTTTATTTTGCAGCTCATTCTCATTTGGCGTAGCACCCGCACCCGAAAAGTGACCCATTGGTAACATATCATTAATTGCTACATATTTAGCATTGGGTATGTACTTAGCCGACTCCTTGGCATCTGACTCAGGATTCAATAAATCACCCGTACCAGCAAGAATCAATGCTTTTGCCTTGATAGACTTTAGTGCAGCTATCGTATCGCCATTAAAGCCCTGTGTTTGACCAACATCATGCCGATCATAAGCGCGGGATTGCCATATCCAATCGTTCGCATCCATTCGTTTCCATGTAGCATCTTCAACAGCTTGGATAAATTTAATCTCAGCTTCAGGCGTATTGAATAATTGATTTTGGTAAGCAGGCGTTCTAACAATGACTCCACTCAACCAGCCCGCCCATAAGCGCATACCCTTTTCAACAGGCTTGTCATACTTTCCACCCTGATAGGCAGGGTCAGTCATGATGCTCTGACGAATCATTTCAAGCACACCAGTAGTCCAAGCATGAGTTTTAGCAAGCGGAATAATTGGTACTATTGCTTGGGTATAGTTGGGATAGGAGACGCCCCATTGAAGCGCTTGCATGCCACCCATTGATGCTCCAACTACCGCTACTAACTTTGCAATACCGAAGTGCTCAGTCAGCAGTCGATATTGGCTATTCACCATATCCCGAATATTAAACTCAGGAAAGTTGATATTAGGTTGGGTCTCGCTATTTGATGGCGAGGTAGTGAGGCCATTACCAATCGCATCTGTGCAGATAACAAAATACTTATTGGTATCAAGTGCTTTTCCAGGTCCAATAAGATAATCAATTCGATGGTGATTGCCTCCAATTGCAGTAACCATCAAAATAGCATTACTTTTTTCTGCGTTTAAAGTTCCTGCAGTTGTATATGAAATTTTAAAGTTTTCAATAATGCTGCCATTTTCAAGAGGTAAATTGCCCTCAAGATAAGTCTGATGAAGTGGTTCATTATCTTTATGGGCAAAAGAATTAACAGAAAAAACTATGAGTAGGAGAGCTAAACTAAAAATATGTAATTTGTTTTTCATTTTTTTCCTTACTTTTTAGCGCGACCTTATTAGGCGCCCTTAAAAACCATTGATGATTGAATTGCAGCAATATTGGGCGCACCCATTTGCTGCATGGTGGACTTAAATTCCGTTTGCAGGATCTCCATCACTCGCTCCACACCGGGCTGTCCAAATGCACCTAGACCCCAAAGGTACGGACGCCCAATACAAACCGCATTGGCGCCTAATGCCATTGCTTTAAAAACGTCACTCCCCCTACGCACACCGCTATCGAAAAGAATTGGGACTTTACCTTTAGCCACCTTCGCAACCTCAGGCAAGCATTCAATAGCACCTCTTCCGCCATCCTCACTTCTGCCGCCATGGTTCGAAACGTGAATGCCATCGACTCCATACTTTAGACAAAGGCGCGCATCCTCCTCAGTCAGGATGCCTTTGAGAACGATCTTCATCTTCGTAACATCTCGCATTTTCTGAATAAAGTCCCAAGTCATATTCGATGAGGACATGTTGACACCAGTCATATCAATACCATCATAGATTGGTCGCTCTTGCGCACTCCCAAATCCATGGACATGGCAATTTGAGCAAGTGCGAGAATCCATTTTCTTTAAGCGAAAAAAGGTCTCCTGATTTCTGCCACCATTGCGATCAACTGTGATCTCTAAAACAGGAACACCAGCCCTCTCAACCCGCTGAACAACCTGCTTAGCAACTTCGGGACTTGAGGTTGCGTAGAGAGAAAACCAGACCTCACCTTGGCGAGCGGCTACAACCTCTTCAATAGTAGAAGCGCCAGCTGCTGAGAGAACATTTAAATAACCGCCCGCTCGAGCTGCTCGAGCAACGGCTACCTCCCCTTCGGGATCGTAAGCCTTATTTCCACCCGTGGGAGCAATCATGATTGGAGATTTCCATTTACTCCCAAATAAAGTAATTGAGGTATCCACATGACTGACATCACGCATGCGACGCGGGCGTAATGGGAACTTTTGAAAGGAACTACGATTGGCACGTAAGGTCACTTCATCATCAATTCCTGTGGCCATGTAAGCAAAGTGGGCTAGCGGAACCCTCTTAAAGGCTACTGGCTCAAAGTCAAATACATTGATAGCTTCTTGTGGACTTGAGATAAGCTCAAAAGGTATTTTGGGCGAGAGCATCATCGGGTCCAGATGCTCACTATAGTTCCGCAGAAGCTCTCTGGGATCCATTGCCTCCTGTGCAAAAAGATCTTGGCTGGACCCAAGTGCCAACAATGGACTCGCCGCCAACCAACTTAAAAATTGTCGACGTTGATCGTCCTTCTGCTTACTGTGTTTCATGTCTCCCCCAACTTATTATTTTTATTACTGCAATCTGGATGTAACTGAATTCAAAAAAGAGATCGATTAGCCTCTTTTATTTTAAAAATACCGTCGCCCGGCGGTATAAAAATAGAGTTGCCCCTAGACTACAGATAGCAGCAAAACTGAGCCAATAGCCTGGCGCTGCTTTATCTCCAGTCAAGTTAATTAAATAAGTCGAAACAACCGGTGTAAATCCGCCAAAAACTGCAGTAGCCAAACTAAATGAGAGGGAAAATCCAGCCACCCGAACATTAACTGGCATTACCTCCGTTAAGGCAGCCACCATCGCACCGTTATACATGCCAAAAAAGAATGAGAACCAAAGCAAAACTAATAACATGCGTTCAAAGCTAGGCTCCGCACACAACCAAGTGAGCGATGGATAAGCGGTACAAATAGCAAGTACGGTAATAGCAATCAAAATGGGGCGTCGGCCAATGCGATCGGATAAGGCGCCACCTACCGGCAACCACAGAAAATTGGAAATCCCGACAAAAAAGGTAACCAAGAGGCTATCAGAGGCGCTCAACTTTAATACCGACCTACCAAAAGTTGGCGTGTATACAGTGATCATGTAGAAAGTAGCTGTAGTCATTGCGACCAAAAACATCCCAGCCAATACAGTCATCCAGTTATTCAGTATGGTTGCATACACCTCGCGAGTGCTAGGATGATGTCTGCGCGCCTTAAACTCATCAGTCTCCTGCAAGCTACGACGCAAGATAAAAATGATTGGAACAATACCGCAGCCAATAAAGAATGGGATACGCCAACCCCAAGCCAGGATATCTTGAGTAGGCATGATTTGGGTAATCGAATAACCCAAAACCGCAGCCAAAACAATCGAAACCTGTTGACTAGCAGATTGCCAACTTGTGAAAAAACCTTTTCGCCCTGGTGTAGCCATTTCAGCTAGATAAACTGAAACACCCCCTAACTCTGCCCCAGCAGAAAAGCCTTGCAATAAACGCCCAAGCAAAACCAAAAATGGCGCCAACATTCCAATCGTTGCATACCCTGGGACACAAGCAATTAAGATGGTGCCGCTCGCCATAATGGATAAGGTGACAATCAAACCTTTACGGCGTCCCACCTTATCAATATAAGCTCCTAAAAAAATTGCCCCCAAGGGACGCATTAAGAAACCGGCGCCAAAGACTGCGAACGTTAACATCAGTGAAGCAAATTCACTGTCAGCCGGGAAAAATACTTTTGAAATAGAGGTAGCGTAAAACCCAAAGAGAAAGAAATCAAACTGCTCAAGAAAATTGCCACTGGTGACACGCAAAACAGCTCCAAAAGTTGAAACTGTGGTGGTCGGTTTAGTTGGTGCCAACTTCAAACTAGAATTCATTCATAGCTCCCATTGAGGGTTGAATATACAAAATAATGAATCCATCCTAATCAGAGCCCAGCTTTACATTGCTGGCTTGACGCTTTTCGATGGATGACTTCAGTAATGCGGCACAACGAAAAATACCATGAGCAAATTTACCGTAAGGCAATGATATGAAAAGTGCCGCTATCACGCCTAGATGAATTGCCAACAAATTTACCATTGCAGGGCTATCACGCCAGACCAACAAGGCTAAACCGGTAAATCCCGATAAAAATAAGAGCGTAATGAATACCCGATCCATTGGGCGTTGACGCACATCCCCATGTTGGTCATGGCGACGCAGGTTCAGCCAAAGAAGGCCAGCAGGCCCGATGAGCAAACCAATGCCTCCAGCAATACCCAATAAAACTGGCAGACTCAGCACAGGATACGGTGCATCCCACTTCAGAACATAGTGATACATGGTGGCAACTGAGGTGGCTGCAAAACAAAGCATGAAACCATAGAAGGTGAAATGATGAAAGCGGCGACGCATTAAAGTAAAGGCATCGTCTGATTCATTGCAGCCTTCTCCATGACCGCCGTCTAGGTATTTCAGGGTTAATGCATTGGTACTGGCCTCCATTACCGCCTCAGTAGTAGCTCGACCGGTGGATATATCTTTCCAAAAACGCCGGACGCCCACACCTAGAGATATCAATACAAACCCAAAAATCACTCCAAAGATGATTGCCAATACATTATGCGGAAAGACAGCATAAAAATTACCTTCCAAATGACCAATCATTTGACCACTCGTTTGCACATGCGCTGCCAAGGAAAATATAAGTAGCGAAAATGCAAGCGCTAAGGAAACGAACAAGCCATTGCGCTGATAAAGGGCTCCTAGTTTTTTTGGCCAGGCATATTGGGTATAAGTTTCAAGTCGCACTCGTGCCATCGCCTTTGGAATATTGACCATAAACTCATGGGGTGGCGCATACTGGCAAGCGTGATAGCAAGCGCCACAGTTATGACAGAGGTTAGCCAAATAATTGACATCTGCTTTACTAAAATCGAGTCGCCGAGTCATCGCCGGAAAGACTGCACAAAACCCTTCACAGTAACGGCAAGCATTACAAATCTGTAACTCACGAGCGAGCTCAGACTCATCCTCTGACATGACCTCGATCGGAATTACTATAGAAGACTTATCAAGCATGTTCATTCCTTATTTGCAAACTGGCGCGCGCCGCCTCTACTCCAGCAATCCGCCCAAACGCGGTGCCGATAGACATGCCAACGCCAGCCGTATAACCCTTACCAAGAACATTACCAGCCATCATTTCTCCGGCGGTAAATAGGTTTGGGCTGGGACGTCCACCAAAATGAACTTGGGCACGATCATTCACCTTTAAACCCAAGTATGTAAAAGTAATGCCGGGCCGCAATGCGTAACCGTAATATGGCGGGCTATCAATTGGTCTAGCCCAATGCGTCTTGGGAGGTTGCAAGTTCTCGGTATGGCAATTGTCTAAAAGGGTGTGATCAAAAGTGCCCTCTTTACAGGCTGCGTTGTACCTGTTCACTGTCTCAACTAGCTGCGCCTCTGGCAGTTGCAATTGAGATGCAAGCTCCTCAAGGGTATTTGCTTTTGCACCGCGAAAGACTGGTGGCATAAAACGCCCAACCGCTTTAGAGTCAATAATCGAATAGCCAATTTGACCGGCTTGCTGAGCCACCAAACGACCCCAAATTGCATAACGCTTAGGCCAAAAATCTTCGCCCTCATCATAAAAACGCTGCGCATTGCGATTCACAACAATCCCCAACGATACGCAATCAATACGCGTGCAAATACCTCCGTCATACAAAGGTGAACGTGCATCAATAGCAACGCAGTGCGATTGCGAAGGATCACCAATGCTATCTGCACCAGCATTCAATAACTCTCTTAGCAAAACGCCCTGATTGAAACGGGTACCACGAATCAGAAAATTATCAGCCGGCCATTCGCCAAGTTCATTTTGACCCCAGGCTTCACGCAACCATTCACGATTTGATTCAAAACCACCTGACGCCAGCACACAGGTTCGAGCCTCGAAACGCTCCTCCCCACTATATGCAGCAACAAACCGATCGCCATCTAACTCCACTCTATCCACAGGCGTTTCGTAACGAATGTGTACCCCCAAATTTTCTGCACTGCGGTAATAGGCATTCACCAAAGCTTTACCGCCACCCATAAAAAAAGCATTAGTTCGCGCTACATGCAAAGCGCCAGATAAGGGTGGCTGAAATCGCACCCCATGCTTACGCATCCAAGGGCGGCAGTCTGCAGATGCACGAATCACCAGTCGGGCCAGCGCCTCATTGGTATTGCCTCCGGTAACCTTGAGAAGATCCTGCCAATACTCTTCTTCTGTATAGGCATCGACCAATACATCTTCAGGGGCATCATGCATGCAGCGAAGATTGCGAGTGTGCTGAGAATTGCCGCCTCGCCATTCTTTCGGGGAGGACTCCAACAGCATCACACTTGCACCGGCCTCACGCGCCATTAGCGCAGCACATAATGCTGCATTACCCCCACCAATCACCAATACATCGACCATCTACACTCCTGATTAAAAATTTACTTTAGCAGGACAGCGTGTTCTACGATATACCAATATTGGCAAGGAGTCTTCACTTTTTGTGAAGATTATGGGAGCGCAAGCTTGCACCAGGCCAGTCACCAGCCAGAACCAATTGACGACTTACATCATCCAACACTACACGCGCTGCAAGCCCAGCTGGTGAAAGCTCACTATCCGAAACGCTGACAATCAAGTTAGGCCGAACTGCATCCTTATCAGCTATGCGCACACTTACTAAAGAATGATTTTGGATGTGTGCCAGTGCCGCACCTGGTTGAATGGTCGCACCAAGTCCACCACGGACTGCATCCATGAGCATGGCCAATCCATCGACCTCAAGGGCAATCTGGGGGTGAGATTGGCTACCCCTAAACGCGCTATCGAGTAGCGCACGCAAGCCATGTGATCCACTTGGCAAAATGAGGGGTAACCCCCCTAACTTCGAGAGTGCTACCTTAGATCCGGAAGGCATGCCTTTCATGCTGGCATGTCCTATCAAAAAAAGGTGTTCGTCCAAAAGCGGTACAAAACTCCAACGTTGGGTGGGAATCTCTCTAAATAAAATAGCCAGATCAATTTGTCGCCCAATCAACATCGACTCCAAATGCCCAGAAAGACTCTCTACCAAGCGCAGGCGAACTTCTGGATACCGCTCTTGCATCGCCCTCAAAAAAGGGAGGCCTATTACGCTCGCTGTACTGGGTGCGAGGCCAACACTCACATGGCCAGATAAGCGGGCGGAGCGCGCAGCAAGAATGGCATCATCTGCATGACGCAAAGTTAACTGAGCTTGCTGACAAAAAGCCAAACCCGCCTCGGTTGGAACAACACCACCTGATGTGCGCACAAGCAAACGAATCGCTAGCTCGCTTTCTAGTCGGCTAATTTGTTGACTAAGAGCGGATGTAACCACACCCAAGGCAAGCGCTGCCTTACCCATGCTGCCATGCTCTACTACGCTTATGAAATACTTTAATTGTTTGAGTTCCATTGAACGACATTGCCTTTTCAAATAGCTTCCACTTCAATCTCAGCGTGCACCTATCTTAACGAATGAGTGAGCGAGTTAATTAGCTAACATCATAGACATCAGCACAAATCACTATGCCATTTGTATCATCGGCAAAACGAGGCGCAATCGACATATGAAGATCATTGGTTGCTAAATACAATCACACTTGTCTCACTAGCGCCAAATGAAATTGAGAAGCGGATATACACGTAGCCATATGATGCCCCGATCACCCCGGAATAGGCACCTTTCGCCCTCATAAGCCACAAATGTAGTTGTGATACCTATGCAGTGAATCATTTAGTTCAAGACGTTTTTTAGCTTTAATCCCCTTAAATAACTAAACTATCTATAAATTCATTTGACGAATACCAAAAGCAAGCATAGGATGAAGCTGTGGGTTTACAGAGAATGTGTAGCCCGCACTGGCATCCGCCAGTAACACTAGTGAGCACATCTATGTGCTCGGCGTTATGAAACCTTAATCTTTCATATTCGCACAAGCCCCCCCCTTAGCGGAAGGCGAAGCCCAACGAGGAAACCTGGTTGGGCTTTCTTGTTGTTATAAGACTCAAAATAAAACTCTCGCAGCTGTAAAGATGGTCATGCCAATAAAGATAGTTGCCAACATGCTTTTTGTGAATAAAAAACCTATCACTGCCGCCACTACGCCAAAGAGCTGTGGCGACCATACATTGAGCTCATAGAAGTGTGCTGTATTTTTTGTAAAAATGACCTCAGGAAGAATGATGGCAATCAAGGCCGCAGTAGGGGCATAGCGCAAAAACTCATGAATACTCTCTGAAATATGAAACTTGTCGCCCATCAGTAAAAAAAGCCCTCTACTAATAAAGGTGATGATGATCAAGCCGAAAAAAGCAAGCCATAAATCAAATCCGCTCATCGCGCCCCCTTACCAATAGCACGGTCCATCCCTGCAGCAGCAAGAACACCCGCAATTACTGAGCAAACAATAGTGAGGCGATAAGGCAAGTTAATAGTGAGTACGCATGTAAGGGCGGCCATCAATGCAGAAACCAATGCCGTCTTATTTTTTATCGTCGGAATAACAAGCGCCACCAGAGCAAGCGTGCCTGCAAATCCAAGACCCCATGAGCCTGGTATTTGGGTTTCAAAAGCAATCGCTAGCAAAACCCCAAATTGCCATGCAAGCCAATTGCCCAGAGCCAATCCCAGAAAATAAAATAATTGTATTTGCGCTTTATTGCCATGCTTAGGTATAGGAAATTTTTCTAAAAACTTCACAAATACGATATCGCCGTTGACATAGCCAATGCCAAGCTTCTGAACAAAGGAGTATTTTTTAAAATATGGCTGCAGTGCCGCACTAAAGATAATGAAGCGGGAGTTAACAATCAATGCGGTGAGCCAAATAGTCCACAACGGATAATCCCCAACAATCAAAGGGATGACTGCCAGCTGTGCTGACCCAGCATAAACCAATATATTGAACCAAAAGGTATGCGAAGCACTTAAGCCCGCAGACAACAAGGCGATATTGGTGACGATTGACCAAGCAATCAACGCTAAGGCAGGCTCTGCCATAGCCTTCAAGCCCTCAAAAAAAGCGGGTGACTGTCCTACTCTCTTTAAATACATCCATGGATACTCATAGAGCTAACAATTAGAAAAGAATACTGGATTATCAAATTTCGCAGATACCGCTTATTTAAGTTAAGCTTGGCATAGCCTATGCAAAAAGTTCCACTACTTCAAATGATTCAATCTCGACCTAGATTGATATTGGCTATTTTTTTGGGGGTTGCGGTTAGCTACTTACTCCCAGCAAGCCTAGCTCTTCTTCCCCTGACCCGCACCCTCATCGGCTGGAATGTCATGGTCTTGTCCTACCTAGCCCTGACTTCACAGCTCATTTTTTCTAAAAATCAAGACATTAAAGAAAGAGCACTTCGTAACGATGAAGGTCAATATGTGGTGCTAGCTATGGCTATTGTTGCTGCATTCGCCTCAATTGGTGCAATCGTTGCAGAGACCATTGTTGCAAAGAGTGTCACCGGCAGCGAAAGAGTCTCTCATATTGGCTTGGCAGCCTGCACTATTGTTCTGACTTGGGCCTTTATACAGACCATGTTTGCACTACAGTACGCCCACTACTATTACCTGCCCTCTAGGGATGGAAAATTACGCGGCGGCCTGGACTTCCCTAGTACCCCTTTGCCTAACTATGGTGACTTTCTATACTTTGCCTGCATCATTGGCACCTCGTCACAAACTGCTGATGTCAATATCTCTAGCCAGACAATGCGGCGGACAGTGCTAGTACATTGCGTACTGGCCTTCTTTTTTAATACGGCCATTTTGGCCTTGACGATCAATATCGTATCAGGGTTAATCTGAATACGCCCACCCTAAAAGAGCCCCTGCTAATGGGGTAATATGCATTTTTGATACGCCAAACAGCGAATTGATCATTTTTAGAACAAAACCATAAAGATTGATTTGTAAGGTATTAGATTCACGGAGATCCAAAAGGTTCTTGGACTTTTTGATGCTTAGAAATAAGCAAAAACTAAACGCATTAACTTATTAATAGGAGCAACACATGGTTTGGCAACAAATCTACAACCCAATGGGTAATATGGTCCTATCAACTCTCTTGGCAGCAGTTCCGGTTGTTGTCATGTTAGTTGGTTTGGCATTCCTGCATATGAAAGCCCACATTGCAGCAGGCTTAGGCCTTCTAAGCGCCCTGATCGTAGCAATCGTTATCTACGGTATGCCAATGGAAATGGCTAGCAAAGCAGCTCTCTTGGGTGGCCTCACTGGTCTACTACCCATTGGCTGGATTGTTCTCAATATTATTTTCTTGCACCAACTGACTGAGCAAAATGGCTCATTTAAGATCTTGCAAGATTCTATTGCTGGCATCACTGAAGATCGTCGCCTCCAGTTACTTTTAATCGCCTTTGCATTTGGCGCCTTCTTTGAAGGTGCGGCAGGATTTGGCACTCCAGTGGCGGTGACCGCTGCAATCTTGATTGGCCTTGGGTTTACACCCCTGGCTGCATCCGGCTTATCGTTAATTGCCAACACTGCACCAGTCGCATTTGGCGCCTTAGGTATTCCAATTATTACTTTGGCTAAAGTGCATGGTTACGATGTCATGGCTATCTCCGCCATGGTTGGCCGTCAATTGCCATTCTTCTCATTCCTGGTGCCATTCTGGCTGATTTGGGCCTTTGTTGGTCGCAAAGCAATGTGGGAAGTTTGGCCTGCTATTTTTGTAACTGGCATCAGCTTTGCCGTTTCCCAGTTCTATGTATCAAACTACATTGGACCTGAGTTAGTGGATGTGATTTCTGCATTGGTTTCAATGACTGCTCTTGTATTGTTTTTGAAGGTTTGGTCACCAAAAACTATTTGGAAATCTACTACCCTCAAAAATCATGAGGCCGATGGAGGTGATGCACAGGCACCATCTATTCCACAAAAACATCCACGCGCCGATGTGATTCGCGCCTGGTTGCCTTGGATCATTTTGACTGTGCTCGTCTTTATTTGGGGCTTACCAGAAGTAAAAGCCTATATGAATAGCATCTTTGCTCCGAAATTCCCAATCGAGGGGCTGCACAATATGGTTGAAAAGGTGGCTCCTGCCGTTCCGGTGCCAACCAAAGAAGCAGCGGTATATGTCTTTGGCTTACTGTCGGCAAGTGGTACTGCCATCTTAGTTGCAGCCATCATCAGTGGTTTGTTAATGAAATACAACCCAATCAGCTTGATCGTGAACTACGGTAAAACAATTTGGTTGGTGCGTTATTCATTGATCACCATTTGCTTGATGTTGGGCTTGGGCACAGTAACCCGCTACTCTGGAACAGACACCACTTTAGGTTTGGCTTTTGCTGCAACTGGCGCCTTCTACCCCTTCTTTGGAACCTTGATGGGATGGTTGGGTACAGCCTTGACTGGCTCGGATACAGCCTCAAACGTCTTGTTTGGCGGTATGCAAAAGGTGGCTGCTGACCAATTGGGCCTGAGTCAAAACTTGATGGGTGCAGCCAACAGCTCTGGTGGCGTGATGGGCAAAATGATTGATGCGCAATCGATCGTTGTAGCATCCACGGCGACCCGTTGGTTTAACCACGAAGGAACCATTCTGCGCTTTGTGTTCTTCCACTCCGTTGCATTAGCTTGTTTAGTGGGTATCTTGGTTACCCTGCAAGCCTATGTTTCACCATTTACCTTGATGGTGGTAAAGTAAATAGCTCAGTACAAGAGGCCCTGAAATTTCAGGGTTGCAATATTAAAACCCTGCTAGCAATAGCGGGGTTTTTGTTTATAAGCTCCCAGCTAAATTTGCGCAGATCACCTACACTGATAGGGACTTTTAATTTTTACCCCCTGAGATCCCATGCCCACTATCTTTGAACGCGATAACGTTAATGCCTTTTGTAAACATGCTCCTATCGAAATTATTTCGACTGCCTCGGGGTCACTCAAAGGGCTATCATTCGGGGTAAAAGATAACTACGACATAGCTGGAGTTCCAACTTCATTTGGAAGCCCAGCATGGCTTCATTCTCACCCTATCCCAAGCAAGACCGCTGAATTTATCGACACTTTGCTTCATGCTGGCGCATCACTGGTTGGTAAAACCCACACTGACGAGCTTACATACAGTATCTTGGGAATGAATCCCCATTTCGGGACTCCTATTAATTGTGCTGCGCCGGATCGCGTTCCCGGGGGATCCTCTAGCGGCTCAGCTGCAGCGGTAGCAGCAGGATTGGTAGACTTTGCCATAGGATCTGATACCGGAGGCTCAGTAAGGGCACCTGCTAGCTTTTGCGGGATTTATGGTTTTAGACCGACTCATGGGCGCATTAGTCTTGCAGAGGCGCGGCCCCTGGCCAAAAGTTTTGATACCTTGGGATGGTTCTCGAGAGACCCTCAAATTCTTCTAGAGCTTGGGAAGATCTTATTGAAAGGGCCCACCCCAATCTATGAGCCTACCTTTGCTTATATAAAAGAAGCTTTCGATTTATTACCTTCAGCATTGGCCGCCCAGAGCAAAGAAGCGGTCAGCAAGCACCTTAACTTGACAGACATTCCCACTATAAGTATTGGCTCGGGGCATCTAAAAGATTGGACGGAAACGTTTCGCATCCTTCAGGCTGCGGAGGCATGGAGAGAGCATGGTCAATGGGTTCAGTCTCATATTCAGGACATTGGTCCTGGCGTCAAGGAACGCTTTGAGGCGGCTAAGCTCATTAATGAGGAGCAGGTTCTCAAAGCAAAAGCTGAACAAGCAGAAATTATTTTAGCGATGCAAAAATTATTATCGGGAATTACCTTTTTAATCCTTCCCACCGTAATTGATGTGGCGCCAAAACTAAATTCCTCAATGGAAGAATTTGATGCTTTCCGGAAAAATACATTCCAATTATTGTGCATTGCCGGACTATGCGGACTTCCCCAAGTCACCCTCCCTTTGCTGCAAATTGAAGGTGCCCCTTTTGGAATCTCGATCTTGGGCAATCGCAATATGGATTTGGCACTTCTTGAGCAAATAGTTGCACCAAAATAATGAATCTAGTTACCCAGGTTCATTCAATTAAATATAGTATGTTCGATATGTATGCATCAGTGAAGAGGAAAACACTTCCATGACTAGCCCAATCCCAATCAGAGATCGCATTCCATATGCCTCGATCATCAAACGTAAGCCTTTTATTCTGCCTAAAAAAGCACGCGTTGCAGTCTGGATAATTGTTAATGTAGAGAATTGGTCCCCTGCTTTAGCAATGCCAAGAACTGTTTTATCTCCGCCGATGGGGCAACCCCTATTACCAGACGTTCCCAACTGGGCATGGCATGAGTACGGAATGCGCGTGGGCTTTTGGAGATTTCTAGAAGCCTTAGAGAGTCGCAAGATTAAGGCTACTTTCGCTGTCAACGGATCTGCTCTTAATGTATATCCTGAGGCCTGTGAAGCAGCTCGTGAGGCTGGCTGGGACTTTATGGGTCATGGGTTTGAGCAAAAGCCGATGCATAAGGTGGAAGATCAGGCTGACGCCATATCCAAGACAATTGCTGCAATTACTGAATTTACCGGCAAGCCGCCGCGTGGCTGGGAAAGCCCCGGTATTACAGAGACAGAAACCACCGTTGACTTACTTGCCGCTGCTGGCATAGAGTACGTCGCTGACTGGGTACTGGATGATCAACCCGTATCAATCAAAACGGAAACCGGAAAAATTGTTTCGGTCCCCTATAGCGTTGAAATCAATGACGTGGTGATTTCTGCCGTTCAACAACATCGCTCTGATGAAATTTTCCAAAGAGGCAAAGATCAATTTGATCGACTCTATTTAGAGGGTGAGAAAATTCCACGGGTAATGGCTATATCTATTCATCCCTACCTTACTGGTGCACCGCATCGCATTAAATATTTAGAGGCATTGCTCGATTACATTCAAGCCCATAACGAGGTTCTGATTTGTACGGGAGCAGAAATTCTTGATATTTATTTAGCACAAAATAATTAACCTCAGCCATTTAATCAATTGCCATCGTAAACATGAAGGAACGACTATGAGCAACGCCAATCCAATCCCTGAAAAGCAAACCCTCCATTTGGAAAACTCAAAATGGGCATTGCTGATGTTTGCTGTTCTCTTGCTTTCTTATGTTGTCAATGCGATGGACCGTCAGTTATTTTCTGTTCTCGCCAGTGATGTTCGCAAAGCCTTGGAACTATCACTTCCGCAGGTTGGCCTAGCTTCTACTGTATTTACATTGGGCATGGGGCTCGCTGGTATCCCTACAGGTTTCTTGCTCAGCAAAATGTCGCGTAAGAATGTCGTCTTACTGGGGCTTGTTTTATTCTCCGTTGCCACCTACTTAACAGGGTACGCAAGCACATTAACGGATTTAATTATTTACCGTTTTATCTCTGGTCTAGGTGAGGCGATGCAGCTAACTGCAATTTTGGCAATTGGCACCACCTACTTTCTTAATCATCGCGCTATGGCGGCAAGTTCACTTAACTTTACATTTGGAATCGGGGCTATTCTGGGGCCAAACTTGGGTGCCGCCATCTTAGGCGTTACAAATTGGCAAACTCCTTTTATCGTCTTTGGTTTGGCGGGCCTCCCAACATTCATTTTGATTGTCCTTTTTGTCAAGCCCTGGTTTAGCGAGTCCGTTGCCACCCCGAGCACCGCACAAGAAACTATTGCTGATAACGAATCCGGGGGCACTCTTTTGTCAAGAACGCCAATGATCATGGCATTAGCAACCGTTTTTGCTGGCCTCTCCATTTACGGATATTTAGGCCTATACCCAACCTATCTACGCGAAGCTTTAGGATTTACTCCAAAACAAGCAGGCTTGGCAGTTAGCTTTTATGGCGCAGGGGCTTTGCTGTCTCTCTTTGGAGGCTGGCTTGGCGATCGCTTTAACTATCAAAAACTTCTTTTCATTTCACTGCTTGTGGCCTCAATCACTGGTGGCATCTTGTTTTCAGGCATCAGTGATTCCCTGACAGTGCATATTGGGCTATCTTTCTTATTTGGCGCTTCTATCAGTGGCATGGCATACGCCAATCTTTCAGCAGGAATCATCAAATCCGTAAAGCGTTCCTATGCCTCGAAAGCGTCAGGACTGTTCGTCGCTAGCCTGTATATTCCTGCGGCATTTGCTGGCTATCTTTTGGCAGCACTCAAAGGATCATTTGGCTGGACTGGGGCTGGATTCATTCAGATTTCGCTATGTGCCATCATTGCTGCAACGTTGCCACTACTCGCAAAAAAGAAACTGGCTTAACTAAAAAATCCTCCCTGCTCATGGGGAGGATTTTTGTTTTGCAATTTTAAACTGCAGTCTGTTACTGGCCTGTCATGCGCTTGGCATAGGAATCAGCATAAGCTGGTGAGCGGAACAGTAAAACGGGATCATTAGTAGGTGCAATGCCTTGTGTCATTACCAAGGGATCGAAGTTAATCTTTTCGCAAGCGCCGCCTTGTTGTGGAGAAGCGGAGCTCAAGGTCAGCACGCCGGCCTTAATTTCTTTACGATTTGCCGGCCAATAAATAGTGGGATTGGTTTGTTCATCACCGGGCTCACCAATGACAAGCATCATCTGCCAGCGCACCGGTCCTGCTTGCGTTTTAGACATGATGTCTTGGTCCAAGAAACGGGTTGGCGCTGTTTTAAGCTCTTCATCTGACAAACGCTTCACACCATCCTCCGGTACAAAGCGCCACTTGACGAGAGTGGTTTGCTGATTTTTATTGATAAATCGAAACGTATGCACGCTATAAAAATCACTATTGGCATAACTGACAACGGGATTGTTTTTTGCTAAGTACTCTCCCAGCGCCTGCGCGTCTGGATGAGTTGCTTTGTAATGAGCTACCTTTTCTGGGTCAGGTTTACCGGTTGTAGGGTCTGGCGTATTTGCAATCACACCGTCGTAAAAAGAGCTGGGTGTAGCTGCGCCAAATACTGGAACATTGAGCATCGTAAAGTGCTGTCTATTTTGATTGGGCAATTCAAACTCGAGGGCCATACCACGAGGATTTCTGGCTGTGTCTGGGATTTTTAAGCTACCACCCGCTAAGGAAAATCTACCAATCACCGGAATAGCTTTCCCAGAAAACAAAGGAGACGTTGTGTAAGCCTGAACACTTTTATTACCAACAAAAGATCCAGCAACGCAGACACCATTAATATGATTGCGCCTCTGACCCGGATTCACACCAAATTGGTTTTCAATAGCGCCTACTACCTGATCAGGCGTCACGCTTTCTTTGGCATATGGAAAAGTGGGGGCTAATAGGGCCGCTCCAATAAAACCAGCAGCCGTTTTCTTGAACTTCAAATTTGTCTCCTCCACATATATTTGTAGATCGACACAGCATACCGTCTTTTACGTGAACTCAAATCAGGACATACCCTTTCAGACCAAATAAAAAGCCACCCTCAGGTGACTTTTTCTAATGCCGTACTGCAGCATTTCATTTACGCTTGTTAACTGCGTCCTTAAACGCTTTACCAACAGTAAATTTTACTGTCTTAGCTGCGGGAATCTTGATTTCTGCGCCAGTAGCTGGATTGCGCCCAAGACGCGCTGCACGCTTGCCGGACTTAAATGCACCAAAACCAATCAACTGGACATCATCACCCTTGGTAACGGCCTTAATGATATGAACAATTGCTGCGCTCAAGGCACGATCAGCAGATGCTTTAGAAAGATCGGCATCACTAGCAATTTTTTCAACCAACTCAGATTTATTCATTTTTTTATCAACTCTCTTTTGAACAATATATTGTTAATGGCATTAAGGCTCATTTATAGCCCTATTAATAAGTGAGAATCTTGACCAAAATCAAGTTCCTAAGCCACTAAAACTAAAGTTCTAATTAAGATGAAAAAAGACTTGATAAAAGTCAGGGACATTTTGACCCCCTATCTGTATATTCATGCAGATTCATTCTGAATGAAATGGCCAGCTAATCGGCTTTGGCACGCCCAACAAAAAACGGGGTTTTACGATAAGATCCCAAGCTTTATCACTAAAACAGGTATATATACACTATGAATGCACCGCAACCCTTTGAATCTAAAGAAGATATTGGTCACTATGTGGGTGGCAAAGTAGTCAACCCAACAGAGGGTCGCTTTGCTGATGTATTTAATCCAAGCACTGGCAAAGTAGCCCGTCGCGTGGCCCTCGCTAGCCGCAAAGAGGTTGATGCAGTTGTTGCAAACGCTCAAACCGCTTTTGAGAGCTGGAGCCAAACATCTCCATTGCGCCGTGCGCGCATTATGTTCAAGTATTTAGAGTTACTCAATGCCAAGCGTGATGAGTTAGCCGCCATCATTACTGCCGAACATGGCAAGGTATTTACCGATGCCCAAGGTGAAGTAACCCGCGGTATTGAAATTGTTGAATTTGCCACTGGCATCCCTGAGCTACTTAAAGGTGACTATACCGAGCAAGTATCAACCGGGATTGATAACTGGGTCATGCGTCAGCCTTTAGGTGTTGTTGCTGGTGTTACTCCATTTAACTTCCCAGTAATGGTGCCAATGTGGATGTTCCCTGTGGCGATTGCTTGTGGCAACACTTTCATCCTCAAACCCAGCCCAACCGATCCTACAGCCTCCCTCTTTATGGCCAAGCTTTTGAAAGAAGCTGGTCTACCTGATGGCGTATTTAACGTTGTACAAGGCGATAAAGAGGCGGTAGATGCCTTAATCGAAAACCCAGATGTGAAAGCTGTTAGCTTTGTTGGCTCTACACCAATCGCTAACTACATCTATGAGCGTTGCGCACATTTTGGTAAGCGTTCCCAGGCTTTGGGTGGCGCTAAGAACCATATGGTCATCATGCCGGATGCCGACATGGATAAAGCAATTGACGCTTTAATTGGCGCCGCATATGGCTCTGCTGGAGAGCGTTGCATGGCAATCTCTGTAGCGGTATTGGTAGGTGATGCTGCTGACAAAATCATGCCTAAACTGATTGAGCGTACCAAAACTCTCAAAGTGAAGAATGGCATGGAGCTCGATGCTGAGATGGGACCTATCGTGACTAAAGCCGCACTTGAGCGCATTACTGGCTATATCGAAAGCGGCGTTGCTTCTGGCGCCAAACTCTTGGTGGATGGCCGTGGTCTTAAAGTGCCTGGTCATGAGGATGGCTTCTTCATCGGCGGTACCCTGTTTGATAACGTTACCCCTGATATGAAGATTTACCTCGAAGAAATCTTCGGACCAGTATTGTCTTGCTTGCGTGTAGCCAACTTTACCGAAGCCTTGAAGCTCGTGAACTCTTGCGAATTTGGTAATGGTGTTGCTTGCTTTACTAGCGATGGCAATATTGCTCGCGAATTTGCCCGCCGCGTACAAGTCGGCATGGTTGGTATTAACGTACCTATCCCAGTTCCAATGGCTTGGCATGGTTTTGGTGGTTGGAAGAAGTCCCTCTTTGGTGATATGCATGCCTACGGTAAAGAAGGCGTACGTTTCTATACCAAGCAAAAGAGTGTCATGCAGCGTTGGCCAGAGAGCATTGCCAAAGGCGCTGAGTTTGTAATGCCGACTTCGAAGTAATTGAGATCGACATTTCTTTCTAACATAAGCGGAGACAAAAAATGGAAGTTATAGGAATTTTTGCCAGTTTAGTTTTATTGATTTACTTTGCATATAAGGGGTATTCAGTTATCTTTTTTGCCCCTATATTTGCATTGATTGCAGCGTTCTCACAAGGATTGCCAGTAATGCCAACTTACACCGAGTTGTTTATGGTGAAGGCGGCGATCTACGTCAAAAACTTCTTCCCTGTATTTATGCTTGGCGCAATTTTCGGCAAAGTGATGGAAGAAAGCGGTATGGCGCAATCCATTGCAAGCGCGATTATCAAATCTTTAGGGCCAAAGCGTGCAGTGCTCTCAACCGTTCTTTCTGCTGCCATCTTGACTTATGGTGGCGTCAGCATGTTCGTGGTTGTGTTTGCCGTTTATCCTTTTGCTGCCGCTTTATTTAAGCAAGCGGATATTCCAAAGAAGTTTGTGCCTGCCAGCATCGTATTAGGGGCATTCACTTTCACGATGGACAGCCTTCCTGGTTCACCACAAATCCAAAACATTATTCCAACTAAGTTTTTTGGAACCAGTGTTTATTCTGGGCCAACCCTAGGTATTACTGTTGCAATCATCATGTTTGTAACTGGCATGATGTGGTTGACCTATCGTGTTAATCAAGCCCATGCAAATGGTGAAGGCTATGGTGCACATACCATTAACGAGCCAAGCCCACGTGATGAAGCATTACCATCATGGCATTTATCCATACTGCCTTTGTTGACAGTATTGGTAGTGAACTACATTGGTAACAATGTATTTCCTTGGGATCCAGATTCATTGGCGCCGATTGTGGCGATGAAATTACCATTAACGGCTACTGCCCTTAAGAATGTCATTAGTATTTGGTCCTTAATTATTGCTGTTGCTTGCGGTATTGTGGTGTCAATCGCTCTCGGCTTTAATCGCATCTCCAAAGGCGGCATTAGCAGAGCGATTAGTCTTGGTGCAGTGGGCTCATTATTGGCAGTCATGAACGTCGCTTCCGAAGTTGGTTATGGCAACGTGATTGCTGCCCTGCCTGGGTTTAACACTATTGCTCATAGCGTCATGAATATGAACTGGGGTGATGGTCCTTTGGCATCCATGGCTGTGACCATCAATATCATTTGCGGTATTACCGGCTCAGCATCTGGTGGCGTGTCCATTGCACTTGATCTGTTTAGCAAGTTTTGGTTAGATTGGGCGCAAACTGTCAATATGTCACCAGATATCTTGGGTCGCTTTGCCTCTATTGCATCAGGCGGTTTCGATACTGGCCCACACAATGGCGCCATCATCACCCTCTTGGCAGTCTGTGGTCTGACACACAAGCAATCCTATCCAGATATCTTTGCAATGACCATCTTGAAGATCTTGATGGTTGGAGTTGCGCTTGGATTTGTTGCAATTTTTGGGTTCGCTTAATCACCCATGATTACCGTGAGATAGGTTCTCACGGAGTAGTAAACACGAAAGCCCCTGGATGTAGATTCAGGGGCTTTTTCTATATCAGATCAATTATCTTTAATTGCGGTTTACTGATCTTCCTCGACTACTGCCCACGTGCTGTCACCTAATTTTTTGACTGCCATGGAGTACACCCAGTTATCAGGGACCCCACAACTCCAATCCTTCGGTCCGTTTTGAATCAGAAGATGCGTGGCATTTCTTTGATCATAGTAAAGATGATATGTTTTACCGTGTAAGGGATTAAAACTAAACTTAGAACGATGAACCATCTCAGTAGCATCTAGGCGCGCCTGCAAAGCCCTCGCCTGTCTCATGAGGACTTCAGCTTGCTCCATAATACGATCGTATTCAAGCTTGGCATTTTGCCTAGCAACATTGACCGCCTTATCTTTTTCTTCGACGACTTTAATCGGCGCAAATACGGGCGCCCCAACCTCCATCGGGTATTCAATACCAGCATGCCTTGCGGGATCTTTATCTTCAATTCTCACAAAAACTCCTAATTCAATTTATATGGGTGTCCATATTTACCCAATTTCGGGTCAATATAAGTCGTCTTCACTGGACCCATCCCCATAATCTGGACCTCAACCGGCTCCTTCAGTGACCCATCAAAATGGATCGCATTCGCAGGATGAAACATGACACTGCCTGCCGGCATGGGGATCGTGCTCTTTGGATCCCAAGCGCCATCCGTACCAGAATACCAAGTTCCTTTAATTACAGTTACCCAACGATCTTGATCGTGAGAATGCGGTGTGCTCATCACCCCTGCAGGAAAAATATTACGCATGATGTAGATCCCGGACTTACTTGGGTCACCAAACAGTACGACTGTCTTTAAGCCACTCTCGCTATCTTTCCATGGAATCTCACTCGGCGTCATGGTGACAAATCCACCTGGATGGATTACTTGGGCAGCGACTGTCAGGACTGCCCCGCAGAAGATCGTACCAATCAAATACTTCACAACTCCTGTTTTATTCATCAACATGTTCCTTTGCATGAGTCCATCAATTAAGGCTTATAAAAACTCAAGGTTACTTCACCCAGTTCAATACCAAATTTACTCATCTTGGCTTTATTGAGCATCACCTTGGGTGTCACCAAATACATCCAATCATCAAATTGCACGTGGTAAGTTGTGCCATCCACGGGAAGGGCTAAGGTATAGGCCCAATGCAAGGCATTTCCCGCAGACTCACCTTTGGCAACCCCAACAACATCATCTGCGGTACCGGTAAATTGACCTGGGGCTGTTTCAGTTAGCCGCCATATGCGCTTTTGCGTTGTGCCATCAGAATACTCAAAACTCTCATCCAGGGTACCTACTTTTTTCCCCTGAACCACCTCCCAGTTCGACTGAATTAACACGGTAAAACGCTTTTTAACCTCCCCACTGCGATCAGTAAAGATGCCATAGGCATGAATCGTTCCGGAAAAAAATTGACTTAAATCTAGCTCGGGCTTTTGATCAGCATATTGCACAACCACAGGACTAGAGCAGCCAGCCAACAATAGGGTCATGCAGAAACCTAGGGCAATTTGACGTAAGTGTATTTTCATAAATCAACAAGCCTCATTAATTAAAGGTGGAGGGCAGCTTTGTCCGAGCAATTGATTACGCAATTTAGGTGCGCTGGTATTGGGGTCGAGCCAAATACTAAAAAAGGCTTTAGCAAATTGGGTATCGGGTATTTCGCCAAGTTGCTTACCCTCATGAAAGAATACAGTACCCTGTTTTGGCAAATAGATCGCAGTTAAAGATTGGCCACGTTCAACATTGGGGAAGATCGTCGCAAGTTGCTTACCCCAAAGATCAGCCTGCTGCGCTGGAACACCTAAACCCTCCATCTCTTGCGTTACTCTTTTGGCAATTGCAGGGCCTGAAAAAGATCTGAGATAACGGATATCTAATGCAAATTCTGGCGCGCTTACGTTGTTGCTGCGGTAGAGCTTCGCATCATAGACATCAAAACCCCAGTAAGTAAATTTACCAGCACCCTGTAACTTTGCTTGATTTAATAATGCATGGATAAAAGAGGCATCTTGAGAGTAAGCGGGCGTATTCATGCCCAGTGCAATGCAAAGCATTGAAGTTAAAACCGCAATGAGTCTTTTCATCTCATTTCCCGTTGTTCGTCCTATTTACCAGCCATAAGGCGCCTGGACCAAATATTTTAGAAATAGCATGTCGATTTCTAGCAAAGAAGCCGTAGCCTATTTGCAGCAAAGGTTGTAGCGCTTTTTGTGAGAACACCCAAGCCAAAAAAGGGAGGTCCGCCCGTCGGTAGGCTTCTGAAAAAACTGACACGCCATTAATCAATTCACCATTGGCATATTGACCATACATTGATGCCAAAGCTTGGTCGCATGAGACACCCGTTGTCAGCGGATCATAAAATTGCGAATTGATATCCACAAAATCGAGCAGCCCTGCATTATTTCTGCGAGACAAAAAAGTGATTTCAGCCTGACACAAAGGGCAAGCGCCATCGTAAAAAAGGGTTAGTTTTTGCAGTTCCTGGCTCATCAAGCAAGTTTAAGACTTATTCAATAAACTAGCAGGCGATACCTCACCGGCCAAACAATCCATGGGATTACTTCCCCACCCCTTTCGTGCACTAGTCATTGGATCCTCCGGAACCATTGGATCTGCATTTATGGAGCTCCTGCAAAATAACCCTTCCTGCTCAATCGTTGTGGGAATAAGCCGCCAATCTGCACCCTTGATTGATTATCAGATACCTGAATCGATTGAGCTCGCAGCCAAGGCTTTAGCCTCCGAAGCACCTTTTCAACTCATTATCAATACGATTGGCGTCCTTCATAGCGCCGACTGGATGCCAGAAAAGAAGCTGGATGATCTCAATGCAGATCAACTGAGCGAACTCATGAAAATGAATGCAATTGGGCCAGCCCTGACTATTCGTCATTTTTCAAAACTCCTCGACAGTCAACATAGCATCATGGCCACCCTGTCTGCCAAAGTTGGCAGCATCGAAGATAACCGTCTTGGTGGGTGGTATAGCTATCGCGCCTCAAAAGCTGCCCTAAACATGTTAATCAAAACTGCAGCAATTGAATTTGGCAGAACTAAACCCAATGTAGCCTTGGTTGCATTGCATCCAGGTACGGTGAACTCAAGACTATCCAAGCCTTTTAAGGGGGAGCAAATTGGCCGCCCCGCTTTGGATGCCGTCAGTGATCTTTTCAAAGTAATCGAAAGTATTGAAAAACAAGACTCCGGAAGTTTTTTATCGTATTCCGGCGAAAAACTACCTTGGTAAAAATATGAATATTGCTCCCGCCCTGAATGTGTATGGCCAGCCACTAGTGCCTTGCTCATTCGACCCTCTTACTGGATTCTTTCGCGATGGCTGTTGCAACACGGGTGTTGAGGATGCTGGCAGTCATTTGGTCTGCGCAGTTGTCAGTGATGCGTTCTTGCAATTTAGCCTGAGCAAAGGCAATGACCTCATCACACCAAGACCGGAGTACGGCTTTCCTGGCTTATGCGCTGGCGACCAGTGGTGCTTATGCGTCAATCGCTGGATTGAGGCGATGGAAATGCATTGTGCGCCGCAAATTAAACTAGAGAGCACGCATTTCAATGTCCTCGAAAAAATTAGCCTTGGGGTTTTAGAAACCTATTCAGTCTCACAATAAATCAAGCAATTACAGCCTTCAGGTAATATGACCTCCAATGAATCAGATCCTATCCATTTCCCACCTATCAAAAATCTATCAGTCTGGCTTTCAGGCCCTCAAAGACATCAATCTTGAAATTGCTAAAGGCGAGATCTTTGCTCTACTTGGACAAAATGGTGCTGGCAAAACAACCCTCATTAGCATTATTTGCGGAATTGTGAACCCGAGCTCTGGCCAAGTATTGGTTGACGGGAAGAACATCATTGGTAATTACAAAGAGGCGCGCTCTTTAATTGGTCTTGTTCCACAGGAACTGTCTACCGACTCCTTCGAAACCGTCTGGAATACCGTCGTATTTAGTCGCGGCCTATACGGTAAGTCAGCTAATCCCGCGCTCATTGAGAAGATCCTCAAAGACCTCTCACTGTGGGAGAAGCGTAATAACAAGATCATGACGCTCTCAGGCGGCATGAAGCGCCGACTCATGATTGCTAAGGCCCTATCGCACGAGCCCAAAATCCTCTTCCTAGATGAACCCACAGCTGGGGTGGATGTGAGTCTTAGACGCGATATGTGGGAATTGGTCAGAGATCTCAAAAATAACGGTACCACCGTGATTCTGACGACGCACTATATTGAAGAAGCAGAAGAGATGGCCGATCGGATTGGCATCATCCGTAAGGGTGAATTGATTTTAGTAAAAGAAAAATTAGCATTAATGAAGCAACTCGGCAAAAAAGAACTCATACTGCAATTGCCATTTCCGCTTGAATCGATTCCCTCAGGTCTCGACATTCCCGGTCTTAGCCTTTCTACAGACAAATTCGAATTGACCTACACCTATGATGCAAATAGTGAGCAAATGGGCATAGGCGAAGTCTTACGCAGACTTTCTGAGGGCGGGATTACCTTTAAAGACCTTCATACCAAACAAAGCTCGCTTGAAGAGATCTTTGTCAATTTAGTGAATGCTGGAGCAAGTTCAAATGAATCTTAATTTCTATGGCATGCGGGCCATTTTCAAATTTGAGATGGCTAGAACCAGACGTACCCTGATGCAAAGCATCATTGCGCCAGTGATCTCCACCTCTTTGTATTTTGTAGTGTTTGGTTCAGCGATTGGTTCAAGAATTAGTGAAATGGAAGGCGTTTCCTATGGCGCATTTATTGTGCCTGGCCTGATCATGCTCTCGCTACTCACACAAAGTATTTCCAATGCTTCTTTTGGGATCTACTTTCCCAAATTTAGCGGCACTATCTATGAATTACTTTCTGCACCTCTATCCCCTCTTGAAATCATCATTAGCTATGTGGGTGCAGCAGCAACGAAGTCCATCATCCTAGGTCTCATTATTTTGATCACAGCAACCTTTTTTGTAAACATCAAGATAGATCATCCTATTTGGATGCTGACTTACCTTTTGCTGACTTCAGTCACCTTTAGTTTGATTGGTTTCATCATTGGTATTTGGGCTGATGGCTTCGAGAAACTTCAAGTGGTGCCCTTACTAATCATCACCCCACTGACATTCTTGGGGGGTAGCTTTTACTCTATCTCAGTATTGCCACCATTCTGGCAAAAGGTGGCCTTGCTCAATCCAGTGGTTTACCTCATCAGTGGATTTCGCTGGAGCTTTTATAGCATTGAGGATGTGAACCTATGGGTCAGCCTGGGAATGACTTTGAGCTTTCTAGCGGTTTCTGTCGCCGCGGTCATCTGGATATTCAAGACCGGGTATCGCCTCAAAAAATAAAGGCAAAAGCGAAACCGCTAGATCAGAAAATTACTGCGCCTCTAGCTTCTTCTTATTGCGACGATAGATATAGGCCGTCAGTACCGGGGTTAGCACCGCAGTCACAATCACCGAAGCGGCCACTTGAACAGTCGCTAAAGGTGCTATTGCTGCAAAAGATGGGTCAGCCAGTGCAACTGCTTGCGGAGTGCCGGTGGCATTGCCTGCCGTGCTTGAAGCTGCGGCACCCGCTACGCCAGAGCCGCCTAATAGGCGATCAGCCAAGATGCAAACGATTCCAGTAATGACCAATACTGAGAGGCCAAGCAAGATGCCCGGCAAGCCGGCGGTCGTTACTGCTGACAAATTGATACCTTGACCCAGTGTGAAGGCCATAAAGGGAATAATGATTGGCTCATGCTTGCCAAAGAAATCCCTGAGATCGCTGTCTAGATTTCCAAGAATCGCTCCAGCAATAATTGGGGCAATGACCGAGAACATCGTCATCCAAGGAATGACCGCCAGGCCTGCGCCGACCAAAACTAGCATGGTTAAAAATGGTCCAGTCTCAATACTTTGTGGCACGTAAGTACCCGCATCTTCTTTACTGCCAAAAGTGCTAGTTAACGCAAGAAACATGCCGCCATTGGTATCGTTCATGGCCGCTAATACTGCTAAGGTAGTGAGGCCAACAATGTCGCCATTAAAAAAGTGGGCGATCGCCAAAGAAATAGCAATTGCGATACCGACCTTTGCAAACAAGATACCAAAACCACGTTTGAGCATCGTTGGCGCTGCATTGAGCGTCATCTTTGTGCCAACGGTAAATAGATACATCGCCAAAAAGGTTGGGTAACCCTGATTAGTGAGAGCTTGTGTAAAGCCGCCTATCTTTAAGGCATTTGGCGCAAACGTGTTCAGTAGCATGCCAATAAATAAGGGCACAACCATTAACCCGCCTGGTACTTTATTGATGGTTTGATAAATCTTCATCTCTACCTTTCTGTAGCAGCCAATAAGCCGCCCTGTCTCTCGCTGGCATGATTGCCATATGTAATTAGTTATTTTTGACTTCCTTATTACGAAAGTCGTCGAGTCATTAGATCAAGTAGAAATAAAAAAGCAATTGATTCACATCAACTCCTAGCGAAAACACCTAGGCAATAAAAAAGCCCCATCGTAGATGGGGCTCTGAAACGCTATTGCTGCTATTGGTGTATTGCACTGCAATAAATACACTCGGGCTTTAGTCAGCCTTTTGCCCGATTTCAAAGTTAGCCATGCCTTCTAGGGCCTTCACCATTGCAGAGTGATCCCACGCCTTACCGCCATGGGCTACGCAAGAGCTAAAGAGAGCTTGGGCGGTTGCCGTATTTGGCAACGATACCCCAAGTGATCTAGCACTCTCAAGAGCTAGGTTTAAATCCTTCTGATGCAACTCAATCCGGAAACCAGGATCAAACGTGCGTTTAACCATGCGTTCACCATGCACTTCCAAGATCTTGGAACTTGCAAAGCCGCCCATTAATGCTTGGCGAACCTTGGCTGGATCTGCGCCTGCTTTGGCTGCAAACAGTAGGGCTTCAGCTACTGCCTCGATATTAAGAGCAACAATAATTTGATTGGCTACTTTTGCAGTTTGACCATCGCCATTGCCACCAACTAAGTTAATGTTTTTACCCATTAACTCAAAGACAGGCTTCACTTTGTTAAATACTGCCTCATCACCACCAACCATAATTGAAAGCGTGGCATTTTGAGCGCCTACTTGTCCGCCTGATACAGGCGCATCTAAGTAGTCACACCCTAATGCATTGATTTTTTTAGCAAACTCTTTAGTGGCAATCGGGGAAATCGAACTCATATCCACCACTGTCTTGCCTTTGGTGAGGCCTGCAGCCACACCATGCTCACCCAGTAATACGCGCTCCACATCTGGGGTATCAGGCAGCATCAGGAAAATAATATCCGCCTGCTTAGCAACTTCTTGTGGATTAGCACAAACAATTGCACTCGATGCTGCAATTTCTGGGGCAACTTTGCTGCGGGTGGCTACATAAACCTCATGACCCGCCTTAATCAAATGAGATGCCATTGGAGCACCCATGATGCCAAGTCCAACAAATCCTAGTTTTAATTTTTCACTCATTATTTCTCTCTTTTTAATATGTATTAAATCAATATTTTTTAAGTATTAATGCATCGGTGGGATATAAGCCAAGGTATTACCCAATATCCATAACAAGAACAGCACCAAAGGTGTATGCACTAGCAACTGTACAAATGAGAAACCAATCACCTCACGTGCCTTGATTCCCAAAATTCCCAACAAAGGCAACATATAAAACGGATTAATCAAGTTTGGCAATGCTTCAGCAGCGTTGTAGATCTGCACCGCCCAACCCAAGTGATATTGCAAATCATTAGCCACTTGCATGACATAAGGCGCTTCAATAATCCACTTACCACCACCCGATGGAATGAAGAAACCTAGAACCGCAGAGTAAATACTCATAATGATGGCATAGCTGTCATGCGATGCAATATGTACGAAGAAATCAGAGATATGCGCAGACAAGGTATGCGCATCAACCCCTTTTACCTGGGTCATCAAAGCGGCAATCGAGCCATACAAAGGAAACTGAATCAATACACCCGTAGTCGTTGGAACTGCTTTTGAAACCGCATCTAAAAAACTTCTTGGACGCCAGTGCAGCAAAGCACCAACCATGATGAATAAGAAGTTATAGGTATTGAGACCAGAAATCGCGGTAATAAAAGGCTTGGTAGTGAACTCGTTATACAACCAGCCTGCAGCCAACAAAGCAAGCAAGATGATTAATAGTGGGCTGTATTCCAACCACTCGCCAGGACGGGTACGCTCAGCAAGTTTAGGAGGAGGCAAGCTCACATCAACACCGCAACCAGCGGCATCACGAGCAGCCTGAGGCCCGGGCGCTGAAACATAAGACACGATCAAAGAAACAATAAACAATGCAGCGAGCAAAACGCCAGACTGCCACAAGAAAATAGTTTCAGTAAAGGGGATAACGCCTGTAATTGCCAACACAGATGGTGGCAAGCTAGCTGGATTGGCCTGTAGTTGAGCGGCTGAAGATGACAAACCAAGCGCCCAAACAGCGCCGAGGCCTAAATAAGCAGCAGCGCCTGCAGCACGATAGTCCATCTTCAAATCAGTCCGTCGTGCCAAGGCCCTTACCAGCAAACCACCGAAAACCAAAGAGAGACCCCAGTTCAACAAAGAAGCTGCCATCGAAATACCTGCGACCCAGCAAACGGCGGAACGACCATTTTTAGGAATTTTGGCCATTTTTTCAATTAGCTTAGTTGCCGGTGGTGAGCTAGCAACTACATAGCCACCGATCACCACAAAAGCCATTTGCATAGTGAAAGGAATGAGAGTCCAAAAGCCATTACCGAAAGCCATGGCCGCATCGCTTGGAGTGGCGCCAATGTATAGCGTGGCTAAGGCCACAACAATGACAGCAACTACGGCAAACACCCAGGAGTCCGGGAACCAACGCTCGGCCCAGTTTGCGCAGCGAATGGCAAATCGCGCAAAAAAACTATTCTCAATTGAATTACTCATATATCTCCGTACTTTTTTATCAAATTCCAACAAAAATGCTCATCAGAGGCAATTATCGCCTAAGGTAAAAATGAGCGCCCAAAGAGGCGCTCACTCAGGAAAGCCCCACCTTGGTTCAGGAAATACCAAATTGATGCATTGCTGCACCATAAAAAAATCCTCCCCTACTTTGGCCTGAACTAAGAATGTAAGTATTACTACCTACTTCGCACCAATTTAGATCGCCATTAAAGACATGACTAATCAAGCTATTCAACTCTCTATTAACGGGATTCATAAATCCTTCGGCTCGAAGTCGGGGCCGGTTGAGGTGCTTAGCGGCCTGACATTTGATGTCCACGAGCAAGACTTTGTCAGCATCATTGGACCAAGCGGCTGCGGTAAATCGACTATTTTTAATATCATTGCCGGCTTACTAGAGGCAGATCAGGGGTCTCTTATATATAGAGGTGAAAAAACTACCAGTCTGCGGGGTCGTATTGGCTACATGATGCAAAAAGACCTACTTTTTCCCTGGAAAACAGTGCTTGATAACGTTTTACTGGGGCTAAAAGTAAGAGGGGAAGATGGGCCCCAGGCGGTTGATATGGCCAGAGAATATCTATCCACTTTTGGTCTATCTGGATTCGAAAAATCTTACCCTCAAACCCTTTCTGGTGGGATGCGTCAACGGGTTGCCCTGATTAGAACCTTGCTAATGGATCCGGATATCCTTCTATTAGATGAACCTTTTTCTGCACTTGATTATCAAACTCGATTGTATTTAGAAAGTGTCTTACTTGAGGCTGTTGCCACCTTTAAAAAGACAGTCATCCTAGTGACGCACGATATTGATGAAGCAGTGGCTCTATCCAAGCGCGTTGTTGCGTTAAGCGGCAGACCCACTACCGTAAAAAATGTACATGAAATAGAAATAGAGCGTACATCCCCAATTGATGCAAGGGCTCATAAAAACTTTTCTGAGTACTTCAACTTACTCTGTTCTGAGTTAGATATTCAAACCAAAAAGGATGCTTCAGCATGAACTCAAAACCATCCTTGCTAAGCTCTTGGCTTAATAGCGGCACAGGCAAATCATTTATCCAATTACTTTCTGTAGTTCTTTTTTTTGCTGCTTGGCAACTAGGCGCTGAGCTTGGATTTATTTCAGAATTTCTAGTGGGAACGCCAGCAGGAATTTGGAAATGTTTTGTTGCAAGCGTACTGAACTACTCCATCTTTATTGATACAGGCTACACCCTCTGGGAAGCACTGCTTGGTTTTGTGATCGGCACCATCATTGGTACGGCACTGGGACTCTCCCTTTGGTACTCAAAATGGGCCGCACAAATTACAGAGCCATTCATAGTGGCTATTAATAGCGTTCCCAAAATTGCCCTTGCACCAATCATATTGCTCTGGTTTGGAACAGGATTGGGAGCTAAGGTTGTATTGGTGGTTTCGATGACAGCAATCATTGCACTCATTGCAGCCCACCAGGCAACCAAGGATGCTGATAAAGACCTGCAATCACTATTATTTTCAATGGGCGGTAATAAGCATCAAATATTTTTTGAAGTCATTGTGCCCTCTTCAATGCCGGTGATTGTTTCTAACTTCAGAATCAATGTGGGCTTTGGCTTGGTTGGTGCAGTCGTGGGTGAGTTTATCTCCTCGAAAGCTGGCTTAGGTCACATGATTTATAACGCTTCAAGTCTATACGAGCTCAATTCAGTATGGGTTGGCCTCTTCATGCTAATGATTGTTGGCTTCTTTCTCTATCACGCGATTGATGCACTGGAAAAATGGATGTTCCCCTGGCGCTCTGATAACGGACGCACCCAAATTCGAATGTAATTTATTAACTCATTGGAGGTATTACAAATGCAATCCATCTTTAAGAAATTAAGTACTATCGCATTGGCAGCGGGAATCGGAATGACTTCACTAGCGGCATCAGCAGAAGTGAAGACCGTCACGATCTCTCAGGCTTTTCAGTCAATGCTTTATTTACCCTTATATGTGGCGATTGATAAAGGCTTCTTCCAGGATCAGGGTTTGAGCGTGATTAAAGAAACTGCTGGCTCCCCAACTGCAGCACTATCCTCTGTTTTGTCTGGTAGCTCACAGTTCTCCATTCATGGTCCAGAGTGGACTGCGATAGCTGCGTCCAAAGGTGCTAATGTGGGAATTATTAGTAATGCAGTCAATGGCGCAGCAGTTTGGATTGCTACTGCACCAGATGTCAAATTCACTTCAATCAAGGATATCAAGGGTCAAAAAGTAGTCACCGGTCTCATGCCAACAACTAGTACATCTTTATTTCTGAAGTTACTTAAAGAAAATGGCATGAATGAGAAAACCGATATTGATATGATCCAAGTACCTCTCGGTACCGAGCCAGCAGCCTTACTAGGTGGACAAGCTAAGGTAGCCGTCCTATATGAGCCAGGCTTGGATCAAGTTGCGATCAAGGGCATGAAAGTTGTCTTGGGCTTTCCAAAAACCTATGGTCCTTATGCCTTCTCGTCAATTACCGCTATGAAAACAGTCGATCCAGTAGTTGCCCAAAGAATGGTTAATGGCATGGAAGTGGCGCTGCGTTATATGGCCAAAGACCCCAAAGGCGCAATTGAAATCGCCAAGAAAGAGTTTCCTTCACAAGACCCTCAGGTTGTTGAAAATGCAGTGAACCGCATGATGAGTGAGAATGTGTTCCCTAAGAGCGTACAAATCACGCCACAAGCGTTAAAGATTGCAATGGAAACCCAAATTGCACTTGGAAATCTGAAGGAGCAACCAGCTTACGACACCTTCATCAATCAAACCTATATCAAGAACGCATTAACATTGAAGTAATCAATCTGTTTAGGCGGTCTTAGACTACCTAAACAAACAACCATAAGACATCGATGCATATGAAAAAAACACCTGGCCTAACAGAAGCTTGCTACAAAATTCAAGCGGGTGAGCTCACTCCCCACGAACTATTGGCACAATGCTGTGCCCAGGCTGATCTCTTAGAACCCAGTTTGCATGCATTTCTGGTAAGAGGCTCACTGGAAGATCTTGCTAAAGAAGTTAAGCCGGGGCCACTTAGCGGTATTCCAGTTGGCGTCAAAGATATTATTGCCACAACTCAGTTCCCTACTACTAATGGCTCTCCAATTTACAAGGGCAATATTCCCAAAGAGGATGCGCCCATCATTGCAAAAATTCGCCAGCTTGGCGGTGTGATTTTTGGCAAGACTGTCACTACTGAATTTGCTTGGCGCCACCCAGGCCCCACAACGAATCCCTGGAATGCAGAACATACGCCTGGCGGATCATCCAGCGGCTCAGCAGCATCCGTGGCAGCTGGCATAGTACCTCTGGCACTCGGATCACAAACGCAAGGATCCATTGTGCGTCCCGCTGCCTTTTGTGGTGTGGTTGGATTCAAAGCTAGCTTTGGCGCTGTGCCGCGCGAAGGGGCTCACCCCCTAGCCGGCTCCCTCGATCACATTGGGTTTTTCACCAGATCAGTTGATGATGCGGCGCTGGCTTTTCAGTTACTCAAGAACGACAACCTGGCAGAAGAAGATGCAATTATTTTGCCCGATCTGGTGTTAAACGAAAAAACAGGTATTGCCCCTTTTGGAACACCTCGCATTGCAAAAATTGTCACTCCACACGATCACCTGCTAAGTGCAGAGCAAAAACAAGCGCTCGATGCTGGAGCAGATCGGTTGCGCGCTGCAGGCGCTATTGTCCAAGAGCTGACGCTACCAACCCAATACTGGGATGCCATAGCTGATATGAATTTGATGATGGATTGCGAAGCAGCGCAGATTCACGAAACCCATCTTAAAGAGAACAAGCAACTGCTCAGCCAACACATTATTGATATAGCCGACAGAGGCTCTAAGCACTCTTCCGAAGCCTATCTTGCTGCTCGCGCAAAACAAACAGAATTAAAACAATCGATTGCCGCATTCTTTGAACAATACGATGGATTCTTATCGGTACCAGCGAGCGGGGAGGCGCCCAAGGGATTGACCTCTACTGGAGATCCTATTTTCTGCGCCCTCTGGAGCTTTTTGGGAATGCCTGCGATCAATCTTCCTTTTACCAAATCAGGCAATGGCTTGCCTTTAGGTATTCAATTGATTGGGCAATACCAGGAAGACGCCAAACTCCTATCTATTGCTAAGTTTGCAGAAATTGCTTTTGCCAAGTAATTAAAAATCTTCAGATCCAAATGGTCCTAAAAGGCACGGATCTGAAGCCCTATAATCGGATTGAGATAATTAAAAAATAATCAATCCGGAGAAATCTATGCAACAAAAATGGGGTATTCGTGGAATGGCCGTAGCGCCCCACTCCCTGGCATCTGAATCTGCTTTGGCGGTTTTACGTGAGGGTGGTAATGCCCTTGAGGCCATGGTCGCTGCAGCAGCCACTATTGCAGTGGTGTACCCACATATGAATTCCATTGGTGGCGACTCCTTTTGGGTGGTGCATTCCCCTGGTAAAGCCATGGGTGGTATTGATGCCTGTGGAGCAGCGGCTGGCCTAGCGACAAAAAACTGGTACGCAGAGCGCGGTATTACCAAGGCGATTCCATTTCGTGGAGCGGTTGCTGCCAATACAGTTGCCGGAACCATCTCGGGATGGGGTGCTGCACATCAATTATCTAAACAGGGTTTGGGCGGAAAAATTCCACTCTCCCGTTTATTGGCTGATGCGATCTATTACGCAGAAAAAGGGGTGCCGGTTACTCATAGTCAATCGAGCTTAACTGCTAAAAAGACGGCTGAACTCAGTCCCATTCCTGGATTTGCAGAAACCTTTTTAGTGGACGGCAAAGCGCCCCAAGTTGGTAGCATCTTCAAACAAGAGCGTCTCGCTAAAACCCTGCGTCAGATCGCCAGAAAAGGAACGGAAGATTATTACCGCGGTGATCTGGCTGACTTACTCACTAAAGAACTGACTGAATTGGGTAGTCCTTTGCGTTTAAATGACTTACAGCGCCATCATGCAAAACTGATTGATCCGCTGGAGCTCAAGCATAGCCTGGGTAATGTCTACAACATGATCCCACCAACCCAAGGTGTAGTTTCACTCATGATCTTGGGAATCTTGGATCAACTTAATCTCAAGCGCTTCAAAGTGGATAGCGCCGAGTACGTCCATCATTGCGTTGAGGCTACCAAACAAGCCTTCAAAATTCGCGATCAATTTGTTACTGATCCTGCCTATATGAAGCGCAATGCGCAAAATTTCTTAGCGCCCGCCTTCCTCAAAAAACTAGCCAAAAATATTGATCCTGAAAGAGCACTGCCATGGGGTCAAGGCAAAGGTCCGGCTGACACCATCTGGATGGGAGTCATTGATGGACAGGGTAACTGCGTTTCGTTTATTCAAAGCATTTACCATGAGTTTGGTGCCGGTATTGTTCTGCCTACATCTGGTGTTAATTGGCAGAACCGCGGCTGCAGTTTCTCCCTAGACCCAAAAACACTCAATCACCTCGAGCCTTATCGCAAGCCATTTCACACGCTCAACCCTGCTATGGCGCTATTTAAAGATGGCCGCTCTATGGTCTACGGCACGATGGGCGGAGATGGTCAACCCCAAACCCAATGTGCAGTCTTTACGCGCACTGCTACTTATGGTCTTGACCCGCAAGATGCGATTAGCCGCCCTCGTTGGTTGTTAGGTCGTACCTGGGGACAAACCAGCGATAGCCTCAAGCTTGAATCGCGCTTTAGCCCATGGGTTGCTAAAGAATTGCATGCCTTAGGCCATGAGATTGAAATGCTCGATGCCTTTGATGAAACCGTAGGACACGCCGGTTGCATCATTCGAGAGCCCTCTGGCACCTTGCGTGGCGGCTGGGATCCACGTAGCGATGGTGCAGTGAGTTCCTTCTAAGTCCTGATGCTGCAATAGAAAAAGGCTGCCAATTGAACTGACCCACAAAAGTTGGACAGTTTTATTAGGTTACCAGAAGGGATTGAGTTCGGTATTGAACCGGGCTCAGTCCCTTTAGTTTTTGTTTAATTCGGTCGTGGTTGTAGTAGTGGATGTATTTCTTTAGTTCCATCTTAAATGTTTGAACATCTGCAAACTTCTTTTGGTAGAAGAACTCTGTTTTCATAATCCCAAACCAGTTTTCCATGACGGCGTTATCTAAGCAGTTGCCTTTTCTAGACATGCTTTGAGTAATGCCTTGTGCTTTTAAGGCTTGTTGATAAAACCCCATTTGATATTGCCACCCCTGGTCAGAGTGCAGCATCGGCTTCTCGGTCTGAGTGAGTTGCTTAAAGGCTTTAGTTAGCATGGCACTCACCATGCCGATCTGCGGACGATCGGCAATCTCATAAGAGATGATCTCTTGGTTATACAGATCCAATATTGGCGAGAGGTAAACCTTCTCGCCTTTGATGTTGAACTCAGTCACATCGGTGACCCACTTTTGATTGGGTGCTTTAGCTGCAAAGTTGCGCTCTAGTAGGTTTGGGGCTGCCTTACCAACAGACCCTTTGTAAGACTGGTAGCGTTTAGGGCGCACGGTTGATTTAAGGCCGAGGTGCCCCATCAGTTTTTGTACAGTCTTAGGATTGAGGTAGTACTGCTGATTACTAAGCTCTAAATGGACTCGTCGATAGCCGTAGCGCCCCTGGTGGCGATGGTAGATCACTTGGATCTGGGTCTTTGTTGCAAGATGGGGATCGGCCTGCTGGCACAGTCCCGCATGGTAGTAATAAACACTCCGAGCCATCTTGGCAGCAGCCAAGATGATCTGTAGAGGGTATTGCCGCCTTAACTCAGTGATGACTTGGACTTGTTCTTGCTTGCCAAGTGCTTTTGCTGGGCTAAGGCTTCGAGCTTTTTTAGATAATCGATCTCCACTCGGCGGTACTCAAGCTCTTGCATGAGCTCTTGTGGAGTCATCTGGCTTACTGGCTTATTGGTGGGGGTAAAGGCTTTGCTGCGGGGTTTTGACATTGGCGGCCGTCCCTTGGGCTTAGGTTCTAGGGCTGTAATACCACCTTCATTGTAGAGGCGCTGCCAAAGACTAATCGTGCTGGGGGCTGGCACATTAAAGCGGGCTGCCGCTTGATTGATGGAGAGTTGGTCTTGTTGCATAGACTGGAGCACAGACACCTTAAAGGTGTCGGGGTAATGTGTGTAAGTCTTGGTTAAGCTCTTTTGACCGTGAGCTTTATAGGCATGAACCCATTTTTGAATATAGGTGTGTTTAACGCCGTAGCGATCTCCGACTGCTTTAAAACCACCCTTACCGGAGAGGTAATGCTTAATAATTTCTAGTTTGAACTCTTTGCTGTATTTGGACATGAGACTGACCCTTTTTAGTTGGATTTGGTGTCCAACTTTTGTGGGTCAGTTCAAATGGCAGCCTTTTTCTATTGCGCTATGTCTTAACTACTGATGCATGGCTTCTATGCAACCTTGGCTTGCAAATACTTTGCGCGCATTGGACGCAATACAAAGAAGGCAAGTAATGCAGCCGTTGCATCTAAGGCAATCATGATTGCAAACACTGGCAGCCAACTTTCAGTTTGACTGTGAATGTAGGCAGCAATAGGACCACCAATGATAGAACCTACGCCCTGCGCCATGTATAAAAATCCATAGTTGGTTGTAGCGTGCTTTTGACCAAAGGTATCTGTGAGCGTAGATGGGAATAAGGAAAAAATCTCACCCCAACCAAAGAAAACCACACCAGACATCAATACAAAAACAAGCGGGTCAGAACGCGTCATCACCCATACAAACATAGCCACTGCTTCTAGACCAAATGCAATTGTCATGGTGTATTCACGACCAATACGATCAGATACCCAGCCAAAGAGTGGGCGCGTTAAACCATTGGTAATACGATCGATACTCAAAGCTAAAGGCAAGGCTGCCATACCAAAAACCATTGCACCAGTTACACCAAAGTCCTTAGCAAATGCACCCATCTGAGAAATGACCATCAAGCCAGAGGTGGACATCATCGACATCATCAAAAAGAGCAACCAAAAAATAGGGGTCTTGAGCATTGCCATGGGCGAAACACCAGCTGCTGCAGCCTCAATCTGACCAGCAGTTTGCACACGATCAGCATGCGGTACACGAATGCCTTGCGCAGCCAATAAACCAACTGCGCCAATGATGTAGCCAAAGAATGTGAGAGTGCCTTGCAGGCCAGATTCAGCGAGGCTATTAGAGATTGGGAAGGTGGTCAATAAAGCACCAATTCCGTAACCTGCAGCAACCATACCAACAGCAAAGCCGCGATTTTGTGGAAACCAGCGCACCATCAAACCAACGACGCCAACATAAACAATACCGGTTCCCAATCCACCCAATACGCCATAAGTTAAGTAGAGATCAGAAACTGTAGCGACATTAGCAGACAGCACCCAACTTAAACCGGTCAACACAGTGCCGATCGACAACAACAGGCGAGGACCAAACTTATCAACCAAATAACCTTGAAAAGGCGAGAAAAAAGTTTGCAATACGATCAAGATCGAAAAGGTGATCTGCAGCTCAGTTAAGCTGACCCCCAGTTGACCCATGATTGGTTTTGTAAAGAGTGTCCACACATATTGAGGGCTTGAAATCGCCATCATGCAAATGACGCCTAAGGCTAACTGCACCCATTTGGACTTCAAGGGACTATTCGCGCCCTCTGAAGCACCCATCGCTACTGAACTCATAAAACCTCCTGTTTTTATTTGATAGATCTATCAAAGTAAATTTTGCTGTTTCATTATTAATCGATTAGCAAGGGTTTGCACTAATATATTCACTAAATTGGTGCGTATATTTAATTAAGATACTTTATCCTGCACCACTAAGGGTGACCATATGGGAATGATTGGAATGACTAAGCAAGTAAAGGTACTGGCATTTGATGTTTTTGGCACAGTAGTGGATTGGCATGGATCGATTGCTGCTGAGGTTAGAAAACTCAAGCTGCCTGTAGATCCTGATGCATTTGCGACCGCCTGGAGAACAGGTTACAAGCCAGCCATGGCCCGCGTTCGCTCAGGGGAATTACCTTGGACCAAGATTGATGATTTGCATCGTCTGATTCTCAATGACATTCTGAAAGACTTTCAGGTTAGCACCCTATCTGAATCCCAAATCCGAGATTTAAACCTGGTTTGGCATCGCCTTACTCCCTGGGATGATACGGTGGCAGGCCTTACTAGACTGAAAAGTAAATTCATTATTGTCACCCTCTCAAATGGAAACTTAGGACTGTTGGCCGAGATGGCGAAAAATGCAGGCTTGCCATGGGATCTGATTCTTTCGGCTGAAGTCTTTCGGCATTACAAGCCCGATCCAGAAACATACCTGGGGGTGGCTGATATTTTTGATGTGACTCCAGATCAGGTCATGCTAGTAGCTGCCCATAAAGATGACCTCGTGTCTGCACAAGCCTGTGGCTTGCAAACTGCCTTTATAGAACGGCCTATGGAGTTTGGGCCTCAGGTTGTCAGGAAAGATCTACAGCGCGAGGAGTTCACTACCTATCATGCTAAAGATCTAAATGAGCTAGCAGCACAATTGGGCTGCTAGCTTACAAATAATCATCCGGTGTTTCCGCTAAGGTATCGCTGACATTAGCATGTGGGTTGGTAATATTGGGCAGCTTCAGACCTACATAAATGGCAGCGATAGCAATACCGCTGGCCAACCACAATGCGTGATGAATTCCATTAATTAGATACAGGCGCGCCTGTTCAATCAGTTCAGCCGCATTTAAATGAAGGCTAGCCGCGAGTGCTTGAAGTTGCAATTGATCACTAACCCGAATCAATATTTGCGGGGTTTGAAAGAGACTGGATACTCGAGAGTCAGTGATTCCCAACTGATTTAAATGAGCACTAATCGCATGATTAAAAGACAGGTTTACCACCAAACCCCCAATACTGGCGCCGAACATGCTGCCAACCGTTCTAAGCGTCTGCACCAGGGCTGATGAAGAGCCCAAGTCAGCTCTAGCCACTGCAGATTGCATTTGCAGAGTCAGATTTGGAATCTGAAAACCAAAGCCAAAGCCGCACAATGAAAAGGCGGTGAGCAAATAGATGGAAGCCGTTTCCTGACCAGCTTGAGTCAGCATAAAAAGACCCCCCAATAAGCACGCCACGCCCGCACAATACACATAGCGCGTGCGTTTAATCCGCATAATCACACGGCCATTAATGATGCTCCCGACAGTGATACCAAACAAAATCGGCGTCACCATCCCCCCTGCTGTTTTAGGCGATAAAGAGAAGCCAGCCTGTAATAAAAGGGGCATGTAGAAAACCAGAATGAACAACATTAAGCCACTTAAGAAGGACAGGATCGATAACAGCTGCACTGTGGCATGCTCCAAAAGATGTGGGGGCAAAATGGGTTGTTGGCTTTGAATCTGATGTCGATAAAACAGGTAAGCAAAAATCAATGAAGCGGCCATTAAAGCCCAAAGTGTCGGGTTGAGAAAACCCAATGAAGCCCCAAGCTCTGATGTCAGCAGCAAGGCAAATAAGGTTGCCACTAGTAAAGCCACTCCCAACCAATCTAGACCCGACTTCTCTTCCTGGTGGTGAATGATTAAAGGCAAATAGCGCCACACCATGCCTAAGGCAAGAATGCCAATTGGCAGATTGACATAAAAGACACTACGCCAACCAAAATGCTCCGTCAGCACTCCGCCAAGTGCGGGACCAACAGCTGACGCAATACCAAAAGCAGAAGACAGCATCACCTGCCAACGTACACGCTCTTTTAGATCGGGAAATAAATCTGGTACGGATGCAAATGCGGACCCTACTAACATGCCACCGCCAGCCCCTTGCAAGGCCCGCGCTAAAACCAACTGCATCATTGAGCCAGCTATACCGCAAAGCATGGACGCAATAGAGAAAAGCGCAATGGCGCCAATTAAAAATGGCTTACGGCCATGAATATCCCCCAAGCGTCCAATAATTGGAATAAAAATAGCATTGGTTAAAAGATAAACGGCGGCAATCCAAGGGTACAAACTGTAGCCCTTTAAATCAGCCACAATACTGGGCAAAGCCGTGCCAACGACGGTTTGATCCAAGGCAATCAACATGATTACCAAGGAGATGCCAAGCATGGCTGTAGCGGGGTGTTGTTTCATGAAAAGGTACTAAAAAATAGAAACTGTATTTTGAACGCGTATTTGCGTAAATGGTGATTTTAAGGACAGAAACCGAACTACGTGAGCTTCTCCGGCGAAGTCTTGTACAAGCCTCTAAAATGGGCCAATGAACAAAACACCTGAACTTTTAGCCCCAGCTGGCAGCCTAGATATGCTGCATACCGCGTTTAATTTCGGCGCAGATGCAATTTATGCTGGACAACCACGCTACTCATTACGCGTTCGCAACAATGACTTTGGAAAGAATGATGTTCTCAAAGAAGGTATAGATACCGCACATGCCTTGGGCAAGAAATTTTATTTAGTCTCCAATGTAATGCCGCATGGCTCAAAAACGCGCACCTATATTAACGATATGAGCCCGGTAGTTGATCTCAAACCGGATGCACTCATCATGTCGGATCCAGGCCTAATTATGATGGCGCGCGAAGCATGGCCTGATATGCCCATTCATTTATCTGTACAGGCCAATACCGTGAATGGTGCAGCGGCAAAATTTTGGCATAAAGTGGGTGTCACTCGAGTCATTCTCTCGCGTGAACTGTCTTTTGATGAAATTGAAGCCATTCGTCAAGACTGCCCTGAAATGGAATTGGAAGTGTTTGTTCACGGCGCTTTGTGCATGGCCTACTCTGGACGCTGCCTTCTTTCTGGGTACATGTCGCATAGGGATGCCAATCAAGGTGCTTGCACTAATGCCTGTCGCTGGGATTACAAAGTAAAGCCCGCAGAAGAAGATGCTTCAGGCGATGTCTATCTGATTGAAGAAGCCGGCAGACCAAATGAATTAATGCCTATCGAAGAAGATGAGCACGGCACTTACATCATGAACTCAAAAGACTTACGTGCCATCGAACATATTGAGCGATTAACTAAGATGGGTGTGCACTCATTCAAAATTGAAGGTCGCACCAAATCCCCTTACTACGTAGCACGTACTTGCCAGTCCTATCGCGCAGCCATAGATGATGCCGCTGCAGGCAAACCCTTCAACCCAGCCCTACTGGGTCAATTGGAAGGCTTAGCGAACCGTGGATATACCGATGGCTTCTACCAGAGGCATCACGATAGCGAGTATCAACACTATTTAAGAGGGCACTCTTTATCGGGTAGAAGTATGTATGTCGGCGAAGTGCTTGAGTACGACCAGGCAAGCGGCCGCGCTAAGGTGGATGTTAAAAATCGCTTCGCTGTTGGCGATAAATTAGAAATTCTTGAGCCAGAAGGAAACCACGATATCACTCTCGATGCCATGTGGAATCTAAAGAATGAAGCGATCGATGTCGCTCCAGGCTCAGGCCACTTTGTTTGGATCAAACTCCAGCCTAAAGGCAAGCACATCTATATTGCGCGTTACGTCAACGAATAAACGCGCTTTATACCGGATCCACGTGGGTCATCACATTTAAAATGGGTAGGCTTGCCATCACTCGATTGGCAGCCTCCTGGGCGATATCATGTCCAACTTGGACAGTCTCGTTACCATCAACTTCAATGTGAACATCAACCAAAATGAGATCACCCATCTTGCGAGTCCTTAAGTCGTGACATCCCTTCACGCCAGGTGTTGATTGAATAATCTTTTCAATCTTCTGATGCTCTTCCAGAGAAACCGCTCTATCCATTAAGTCGTGAAGCGCCTCCCAGCTAAAGTTCCAACCAGTCCTCGCAATCATGAGGCCAACCACTAGGGCGCCCACAGAATCTAAAATCGGATAACCCAGCAAAGCGCCAACAATACCTACGGCAACCACCAATGAAGAGGCAGCATCTGATCGAGCATGCCAAGCATTAGCAACCAACATAGAGGAGCGCGCACGCTCAGCCACAATCAGCATGTATCGAAACAAGAGTTCTTTGGCAATAAGAGCGCCTAAGGCGACATATAAAGCCAAAATCTGAATTTGGCCAACAACTGTAGGACTTACAATTTTTTGACCGGCTGACCAGAGCATGCCCATGCCAACAAAAAGAAGTGATACACCCAAGAAAAGCGAGGCTGCGGTTTCATAGCGCTGATGTCCATAACGATGATCCTCATCCGCATCTTTACTGCTATGGTGATTAGCAAGTAGCACTACAAAGTCGGCGACCAAATCGGTTAGGGAATGAATACCATCGGCAATTAAACCCTGTGAGCCAGAAATTAAACCTGTAAATACCTGGCCCACCGTTAACGTAAGATTAACGGCAACACTCACTAGCGTACTTTTTTTGCCAGCCGCTTGTTTTTCGACTGAATCTAATTGCGGGCTGTTCATTAAATCATCCATCCCCGCATATTAACGCCACGAGCCCTGAAATGGGGGCATCTCATTAAAACCAGCACCTAGGTCAAGTCCTAGCTGCAAAAAAGTAGAGACAAGGTAGTATATAGGCAGTTTTAATTAATCACCCCTATAAAAGCTATAAATAATGAGACAAGCTAAAAATTCTGCAACACGCGTTCTACTGGCTAGCTTAATTGGCACTACCATCGAATTCTTCGACTTTTATATATACGCCACTGCTGCGGTGTTAGTGTTCCCGAAGCTATTTTTCCCTTCAAGTGACCCCACATCGGCAACCCTACAGTCCCTTGCTACTTTCGCTCTAGCGTTTTTTGCACGACCGGTTGGCGCAGCTCTATTTGGTCACTTTGGTGATCGCATTGGGCGCAAAGCCACTCTAGTAGCAGCGTTGATGACCATGGGACCATCAACTGTTGCGATCGGTCTGCTGCCAACCTACGCCAGTATTGGCATCATGGCCCCAATACTCCTCGCACTGTTTCGTTTTGGTCAGGGCCTTGGCCTTGGTGGTGAATGGGGTGGCGCAGTCTTACTTGCCACAGAAAATGCCCCTCCTGGAAAACGCGCTTGGTATGGCATGTTTCCGCAACTGGGGGCACCCATCGGCTTTTTACTGTCGACCGGGACATTCTTATTACTCAGCAATACCTTAAGTGATGAGCAGTTCTTTAACTTTGGCTGGCGTATTCCTTTTGTTGCCAGCGCCATACTGGTTTTCGTTGGCCTCTATGTACGCTTGAAGATCGAAGAGACTCCAGACTTCATTGATGCTATGCAGAACAACGAGCGCGTTAAGATGCCAATGCACGATGTCATCTTTAAAAATACCCGCATCTTATTTTTTGGCACGATTGCCGCTACTACCACCTTCGTCATTTTTTATGTGATGACAGTGTTTTGCCTCAGGTGGGGTACCTGTGTCGTGCGCGACTCTCGCTCAGGCGGCT
>Ga0364907_10007_pt1 | contig 89008 bp, 66 predicted proteins | sample ExccelJu500002D3_2_FD_206960 | JGI IMG/M metagenome (GOLD analysis project Ga0364907, IMG submission 206960) | Enriched cells from Trout Bog Lake Hypolimnion, Wisconsin, USA - BchlTB.July02.5000.02.D3 | ecosystem: Environmental > Aquatic > Freshwater > Lake > Hypolimnion/Profundal zone | place...
GAGTAAAGCGGCTAGCAATCGATTGATTCTTGATTAACTCGGGCTTAATCGCAAAAAAACCAGCGTAAACTTTACCTTCAATACCGAGGGATTTCATGGTGCTTACACTCAGTAGCCCAAAGTGTGCCAGCCAACCTTCTGAAACAGAACCTACTTTTGCGCTGTGTCCCTCTTGCCAACCTAGACCAGCTGAAGCGGTGATCGTATGGTCGCTTAGTTTAATGCCTGCAAGCGAAGCAAGTACTTCACTATGATGCTTAGCTGTAAAGAAATCAGGTGTTTCACGGTTTTGCCACTGGCGTAACTTTTGATCGGTGATGATGAAAGCAGCAGAGGCGAGTTCAATGATCTGACCATTAGACTCTATAAAGATACGACCTGTTTCTGCTAAACGGGAAGCATACACGCCGCGTGACTGATTGAGTCGTAATGATTCAAGTAGTCCTGGGATTAAGCTAGGACGTAGGTGGGATTGATCCTCAACAAACGGATTAGCTAAGCCAAGAGCTGCAAAGGCTTCGTCACTTACCCAAGCTTTAAGTTCTTTGCCAGGGCGAAGGGTAATATTTACGCATTCATTGAAATCGTGGCCTACCAAATACTGTGTGGCGCTACGATTGAAGATGACGGTTGTGTCATCGTCTTGTGAAAGGGCGTTTGCTTTGACGCTTGAGTGTGGAATCGCCTCGGTGCCGTATAAACGAAGAATTTCTTCAACTAAATCGATAGGTCGTTCAAGGTCGGTTCTCCAACTTGGAATGGCTACAGTCCATTCTGTCGCTTGATTAGCTAGCTGTTTTTCAGAAACGATTGTTAGCTGCAGTGACTCAAGGGACTGCTTCATGGCTTGGCTTGGAATATCAAAGCCTAAGCGCTCATTAACATAGCTAGAATTGACTGTGATCTCTTGTTTCCAAGGAGCGGGAGTGTGCGCTGAAAGGGTGGTACCCTCAGCTTTACCGTGTGCAAGTTCTTCGAGTAGTTGCACAGCACGGGCAAGTGCTTGTTTAGAACTGTGTAAATCAACACCACGTTCGTAGCGGTAGGATGAGTCAGAGCTGAGCGTTAATTTGCGCGAGGTTGAGCGAATGAGGGTTGGCTTAAATACAGCACACTCGATTACTAAATCTTTTGTTTCAGCGGTTACTCCAGAATCTACACCCCCCATAATACCAGCGATAACGACAGGACGGTTAGCGTCTGCAATCACGAGCATGTGGGAAGATAGAGAACGTTCTTTACCGTCTAAGGTGGTGATTTTTTCACCATCTTTTGCGCGGCGTACCGAAATCTTTGATCCTTGTAGCTTAGCTGCATCAAAGGCATGCAGGGGTTGCCCAGTCTCAAGCATCACAAAGTTACCAATATCTACGACATTGTTTATGGGACGAATGCCTGCAGCAGATAAGCGCTCCGTAATCCATGCCGGACTTGGAGCTATCGTTATACCCTTAACCACTTGAGCATAATAGAGTGGGCAGTCTTCCGTGTTTTCTACGGTTACTTCAGATAAGAGAGTCGACTTTCCTGCTGAAGGAAGGGTTGCGATCTTTGGATTGCAAAGGGGTTTTTTAAACCAAGCGGAAAGTTCACGAGCTATACCAAGATGTGAAAGACAGTCCGGACGATTAGGAGTAATCTCTATATCAAAGACTGAATCTGCAGGAGGAAGTACATCGTTAATCGGAGTACCAACCGCAGGACGTGAGGTAAGAATTAATAGACCGCCTGTGTCCTCACCAGAACCAAGTTCTTTTGCAGAACACATCATACCATCCGATAGATGTCCTCTGATTTTTGATTGCTTAATGGTGAAGTCTCCTGGGAGTACTGCACCTACGAGTGCAACAGGAACTCGGTCACCAACTTTGTAATTTTGAGCACCGCAGACGATTGTTTTAACGCCACCAGCAGGACCAACATCAACAGTACACACAGAAAGTTTATCTGCGTTAGGATGTTTATCGCGTGTTAAAACTTCTCCGACAACCACGTGGTTAAGCTTTGGTGCACCAGTCGTGATAACCCCTTCAACTTCAAATCCAAGAAAGGTGATTGCGCGTTTGATTTCTTCAATCGATGCATCAATTGCAACGTAGTCTTTAAGCCATGTAAGCGAAATTTTCACGGGTAGTTAGTTAAGCAGTGCTTATTTGCTTTGCGAAAATTGTTTTAGAAAACGGATATCGTTTTGATAGAAGTAACGAATGTCATCGATGCCGTATAAAAGCATGGCGAGACGCTCTAGTCCCATACCGAAGGCGTAACCTGACCAAACATTTGGATCATAACCAACGCCTGAAAATACGGTAGGATCAACCATACCGCAGCCACCGATTTCGATCCATTCCTTGTTAACTTTAGGAAGATGCTTTGCAGATAAATCCACTTCGAAGCTTGGCTCTGTGTAACCAAAGTAGTGTGGACGGAAGCGAATCTTCGTGTCTGAACCTAAGAGTGACGAGAACACATGATCGAGAAGTGATTTCAAATCACGCACAGTTACGTTTCGATCGACAGATAAACATTCTAACTGATGGAAGTTAGCTGAATGTGTCGCATCACTTGTATCACGGCGGTAAACTCTACCTGGAGAAACAATACGAATAGGCGGATTACCTTTTAGCATGGTTCTAATTTGAACCGATGAGGTATGTGTTCTGAGTAAATAATCTTCTATGTCCGCAGCACAAATCGACATCAATCACATCGCGAAACTTGCTCGCATTAACTTAACCGAGCAGGAAAAAGAACGTTTCGCTTCTCAGCTTGGTGATGTGCTTAACCATATTGCAGAATTAAAAGAGGTCGATGTTTCAGGCATTGAACCAACAGCACACGCCTCTCCTGTTTATAACGTTTGGTCAGAAGATATCGCAAAACCAGGCTTAAGCGTAACAGAAGCACTCCAAAATGCTCCTGCACAGCGCGACAACATGATCGTGGTACCTAAAGTCGTAGAATAAAAAATGAGTACCCCTATTTATTTCAAAAGTGTTGCAGAACTTTCTAATGATTTAAGTTCTAAAAAGATTTCGTCGGTTGAATTAACCAAGGCTTTTATTGCTAGAACTAAAGCGGTTGATTCGAAAGTTAAGGCGTTTAACTCGTATGACGAAGCGGATGCTTTAGCTCAGGCTAAACTCTCCGATGAAAGACGCAGCCAGGGCAAATCCCTTGGTGTTCTTGATGGTATTCCAATTGGTTTTAAGGATGTGATTTCAGTTAAGGGCCAACCTTTAACCGCGTCCAGTAACATGCTAAAAAATTTCGTATCACCCTATGATGCGACTGTTACTCAAAAGTTAAAATCTGTTGGAGCTATCAGTTGGGGAAGACTCAACCTCGATGAATTTGCTATGGGTTCTTCGACCGAGAACTCTGCATTCGGTCAAACGCATAATCCTTGGGATTTAGAGCGCGTACCAGGTGGTTCCTCCGGTGGCAGTGCCGCTGCACTCGCTGCAGGTGAAGCACCAGCAACCTTAGGCTCTGATACTGGCGGTTCAATTCGTCAGCCTGCAGCTCTGTGCGGAGTGGTAGGAATTAAACCTACCTACGGTTTAATTTCACGCTACGGACTCATCGCCTTTGCATCCTCACTGGATCAAATTGGTCCCTTTACCCGCACGGTTGAAGATTCTGCTATTATTCTTAATGCAATCGCAGGACATGATCCTTTAGATTCCACTTCCTTTAAAACAGAGATTCCTGATTACCGCGCTGAATTATCAAAACGCAAAGGACCTTGGAAGTTAGGTATTCCAAAAGAATATTTCGGTGAAGGCCTTGATCCTGAAGTCGCTAAGGCTGTAGAAAATGCGATTAATTTCTACAAATCTAAGGGCTGTGAAATTAAAGAAATTTCATTACCTCATACGAAATACGCTGTCGGTGTTTACTACATTATCGCAACCGCAGAATGTTCTTCGAATTTAGCTCGGTATGACGGTGTTCGTTACGGTCACCGTTCTAAAGACGCTAAAGACATACTTGAAGTTTACTATAAATCACGTGCTGAAGGTTTTGGACCTGAAGTAAAACGCCGTATCATTTTAGGTACCTATGTATTAAGTAGTGGTTACCAAGACGCGTACTACGTTAGAGCACAAAAGGTAAGAACCCTCATTAGACGTGACTTCTTAGAAGCATACAAGGAAGTGGATGCGGTAATTACACCAACCACACCTACCCCAGCCTTCAAAGCGGGTGAAAAGGCATCTAATCCACTCGCGATGTACTTGTGCGACGTTTACACCATTGGCGTCAATTTAGCTGGCTTACCAGGTTTAAGTTTACCGTGTGGCTATTCCAAGAGCGGTCTGCCTATTGGACTTCAATTAATTGGCAAACCTTACGGTGAAGCAGAGTTGCTAGCACTCGCACACGCTTACGAAAAAGAACACGCTTGGGGAACACGCTTCCCAGACATTGAAGGACAGAAAGGAGCCCTCTAATGCAAGAATACGAAGTAGTCATTGGGCTTGAAGTACACGTCCAAATTAAAACCAATTCTAAAATGTTCACCCGTGTACAAACGGGTTTTGGACATCCAGAGAATACGCTGACTGATCCCGTTGTACTTGCCCTACCAGGCGTACTCCCTGTCATGAATCATGCAGCGATCAACGCGATCGTTAAATCGGGTTTACTCTTAAACTGCGATATTGCGCCAATTTGTAAGTGGGACAGAAAAAATTATTTCTATCCTGACTCTCCGAAAAATTATCAGATTTCACAGTACGACCAACCGATCTGTTTACACGGTCATGTCGAAATCGAACTTCCTGGAGCAGCACGCAATGTGATGGGGGAACATAAATCAATTCCTCTTACGCGTATCCATTTAGAAGAAGATGTAGGCAAACTCAACCACTCTACATTTGATTCACTCGTCGATTATAACCGTGCAGGCACGCCACTCATGGAAATCGTGACTGAACCTGCGATGCAAAGTGCAGAGGAAGCTTTCGCTTTCTTAACTACACTTAAGACAATCATGGTTTACGGCGGAATTTCTGACTGTGATATGGAAAAAGGTCAGATGCGCTGCGATGCAAATATTTCCATCCGTCCAAAGGGCCAAAAAGAATTAGGAACGAAAGTAGAACTTAAAAATCTAAATTCAATTTCCTACGTACGTGACGGCATTTCACATGAAATACTGCGTCAATTAAGTGTCGTAAAATCGGGTGGCAAGATAGTCCAAGAAACACGCGACTACGATGGCCAAACCGGAACCTCTCAGTCTTTACGTACTAAAGAAGATGCCCACGACTATCGCTACTTCCCTGACCCAGATTTAATGCCTGTTAAAGTAGATGAGGCATGGAAAGCACGTCTTAAAGCAGAATGCCCAGAACTGCCGTTTGATAAACAACGCCGGTTTATGAAGCAGTACGACATTCCGTACACGATCACTTCCGTTTTAATTCCAGATAAAGATTTAAGCGATTACTTTGAAGCCACAGCAAAACTCTGCGGTCAGCCTCAAGCTGCCGGCAACTGGATTGCAAACGATCTACTACGTGAAATCGGTAAAAGTGGCACCTCGATCAAGGACGCTAAAGTTAAGCCTGAGCATTTAGCCTCACTCATCAAATTAATCACTGCAGGAACCATCAATAACACAGCTGCAAGAGACGTATTTACTGAAATGGCTGCCAGTGGTGAAGAGCCAGAAAAGATTATCGATCGCAAAGGACTGAAAGCCAGTGTCTCGTCAGATGATTTAGAAACGTGGTGTAAAGACGCGATTGCATCTGATCCAAAAGCCTTAGCTGAATTTAAAGCCGGAAAAGACAGTGCTATTAACGCATTCAAAGGTCCGGTTATGAAAGCAGCTAAAGGTAAAGCTAATCCAAAATTAGTAGATGAAACGTTACGACGTCTACTCGCTCAGTAGCAAAATAATCTGTTTTTCTTTACCAGGTGCTTTGGTCGGGGCGGCGAGATTCGAACTCGCGACCTCTACGTCCCGAACGTAGCACTCTACCAGGCTAAGCTACGCCCCGACACAGGTCATTTTTTTAAAATAAAATGCTTAGCGTAAAAAGGGATTAAATTTCAATTCATTATCTACCGTAGTCATGGGGCCATGACCTGGGCAAATAACGGTGCTTGGAGACACCATCTTCAAAATACGCCTAATATTATAGTCACGTTTTTCGACTGAATAATAAGCGCCTCCAACCGAGCCTGCAAAAATAAGATCACCCGAAATAAGTACTTTTCTTCCCGTTTTAAGAGAAGGCATCGAAACAGAATAACAGTTATGTGCCTCTGCATGACCAGGGGTACTATGTGCCGTGACTTCAAGAGCACCAAATTTTTCAACTTGGGCTTCTTTTATTACTTTACCACAAGGAGTCACCGCACCTTCTGGCACAAACGCTTTAGGTGCCCCAAATCGCTCTACCACCTCACATAAGCCACCCATATGCTCTGCTTCAGAGTGAGTTAAAAAAACCGCTTTTAGTGTTTTAATTTGTGAAGGCCATACATTCTCTAAATCGGATATTCCAGAGCCTGTATCAAACAGTATGCCGGAGGTGTCTCCACATTCGGCGATTAAATAGGCGTTCGCTACACCAATGCCATGCTGCATATGAAGAGGCCACACACAGAACGGTAAGCCTTTAATTTCAGGTAAAGGATATTGACCTGCCCCTAAGGCACACAGCCCTAATTCATTAAGGCCAAGCACTTTTGCAACTATCCCCAATTCATGGACATCTAAATCTGACTCGTAGTTAATCGCATCCGAAATACGCGATTCTGAAATACCTGATTTTTCTGCCAAAATTGTTTCAGTATAAGAGAGCTGACGCATCGCTTTTTCGATCACGTCGCCTAATTCGTCTTCTATAGGTATTAATGTAGAAGATTTCATTTTAGTACTTAGACAATGCCACGAACAAATCGATTTGAACAGGAAGAACATCGCTTGTTTTTTGTCCTATAAATTGCTCAACTCATGCACATGGCATCCACCGACAAAGAAGTTCTCGAGATATTCACCCGCACACGCGCACTCCTCACAGGTCACTTTGTTCTAAGATCTGGTCTACACAGCGGACACTATTTTCAGTGTGCTCAAGTATGCCAAGATATGGGTGCCGTAGAGCGTTTATCTCAAATGCTCGTAGCTAAGTTAAAAGACCTTAATATCACCTACTCGACCGTTCTAGCACCGGCTATGGGTGGACTTGTGATTGGTCAGGAAGTAGCACGCCAATCGCAGTCTCGTTACATTTTTGCTGAAAAGGAAAACAATGTCTTAGTGATGCGCCGTGGTTTTACTTTTAAACCAGGCGAGCGTGTACTCATCGCAGAGGATGTAGTCACACGCGGAGGAAGAGTTGTAGAATGCTTAGATATTGTAAGAAAAGCAGGGGCGATTCCAGTTGCTGTAGCAATGTTAGTTGATCGCAGTAGCGGTAGCGCCCGCTTTGATATACCTGCCGTTTCTCTTCTTGAATTAAGCTTCCCTACTTATACAGCAGCTCAACTACCAGAAGCTTTAGCAAAACTGCCTGTTGAAAAACCAGGCAGCTAAGTCTTACTTTACATCGAGTACGAGAAAGCCTGGAGCGCCTCGGAAATAGACAAAGAGCAAGTTTCGGCCATGAACGAGTAAATTCTTGGCTGATACTACATCTTGAGGCGCTGTACGGTTGATTTCCATAATGACCATATTGGGTGCTAGGCGATCTGCGTAAGGAGAATTTTGTTCAATATCCGTAATAAGTAATCCATTTACGCGAGGATCTATTCCAAGCTTAGTGCGATACTCATCGTTAAGCTTTACCGTATTAACTCCTGTGAGAATTTCATTTGGTTTGTCGGAAAGTTCATCCAAGACAACAGAAAGAACTGAAGCTTTACCTTCACGCACAATATTAAGCGTAATTTTTGTTTTCGGTGATAATTCTGCTACTTGTAAACGCAACTCCTCCGTTGTAACAACGGGTTTACCGTTAATGGCTAAAATTACATCTGAATTTTTTAATCCTGCTTTTTCTGCAGGACTACCTGGTGTAATGTCAGTAACAATTACGCCACGTGAATCCTTAGGCAAATTAAGCTGATCCGCGATATCGGCCGTAATGGGTTGAGTTGATACACCAAGATACCCACGTGTTACTGTTCCTGTTGCAATTAAACTCTGCATTACACTCGCTGCTAAATTTACAGGTATTGCAAAACCAATACCTACATTTCCGCGTGAAGGAGAAATAATCGCACTATTAATACCAACCAAACGACCCTTTGCATCAACGAGTGCACCGCCTGAATTACCCATGTTAATCGCTGCGTCTGTTTGAATAAAATCTTCATAGCCACCGTTATTTTCTAAAAGTCCCAATCCTTTACGGCCCTTTGCAGAAACAATTCCCATAGTAACTGTTTCACCAACACCTAGGGGATTTCCTACCGCAAAAACAATATCTCCTACTCTTAATTTATCACTATCAGCTAATGTAATGAGCGGTAAATCTTTTGCCTCAATTTTAATGACAGCAATATCGGTCTTAGCATCAGTACCAATTACTTTTGCTTTAAACTTACGATCATCTTGAAGCGACACCGTAAGTTCATCTGCACCTTCAACGACGTGATTATTTGTTAAGATATAACCATCAGCAGAAACAATAACGCCTGAACCCAATCCTTCTTCTTTTCTTTCTTGGTCAGGGATTTGATTTCCAAAAAACTGTTTTAAAAGTGGATTTACCGGTACACGTACGGTCTTACTGGAATAAACGGATACGACTGCTTTCTCCACAGGTTCAACGATATCAGCATAACTTGTAACAACAGCTGTTTTACCTTCACCCACAGGAGAGACATCCTTCTTAAGGACAGGCTTAGCAGGAGCCGATTTGTCTGATGCAGACATTCCTAAAACAAATGCCGTTGCAACGGATACAAATATAAATGCGCCTGTAAGGATCTTATTTTTCATAAATAGGAGATTAATACGGACATACCCAAGCCAGGGAGGTTCCCACCCCCCCTAGCCTTCATCATTTACACTACAAAATCTCAGAACCCCTTGATACGGAACAATCCAGTAACACTTTCGTTCGTATTAATTCGAACGATGGCTCTACCTAAAAGGTCTGCAATGCTTAGTACTGTGACAGGAAGTCCCCTAGCATCAATAGGTACCGAATCCGTCGTTATAAGCTCATCGATGAGACCCTTACTAAGACGATCAAAGGCAATTTCGTTTAAAATACAGTGACTCACTGCTGCCCGAATACGGCGTGCTCCGTGATCGCGTAAAATTTTTGCTGCTGCGATGAGAGTTCCAGCTGTTTCCGTGATATCATCTACAAGTAAGACGTCCTTACCTTCAACATCACCTACAACACTGACCGCTTCAACTTGAGTAGCACTTTGGCGTTTCTTGGCCACAAGGCACAAATCAGCCCCTAATACATCAGCATAAGCTGATGCCATTTTTAGGCCCCCAACATCAGGTGAACCAACGACTAATTTATCACTCTTTGTTTTATTTAAATAATCAAAAAAGACAGGGGAAGCAAAGAGGTGATCAACAGGAATATCAAAGAAACCTTGGATCTGCTGCGAATGTAAGTCCATGGTTAGTATGCGGTTACTACCTGCAGACACGAGCAAGTTAGCTACGAGTTTTGCTGTAATTGCAACACGCGGCTGATCTTTTCGATCTTGGCGAGCATACCCAAAAAAAGGAATAACTGCTGTAATACGCTGAGCTGATGCACGCCTTGCGGCATCTATCATAATAAGCAGCTCCATCAGATGATGATTCGTTGGCGGGCAAGTCGATTGAATGATGTAAACATCTCTTCCGCGGATATTTTCGTTAATCTTAACAAAGGTTTCCCCGTCTGGAAAACTTGTTACTAACGCCTCTCCAAGCGGTAAACCAATTGACTTACAAATAGCCTCAGCTAAGGGCCTGTTAGAGTTTCCTGCAAAAATCTTGGGTGCCAAATCGCTCATGTAACGTAAATGTGGCAAGCCAATCTCTGCTAGGCTATCCCAAAATGAGGTATTTTTAAGGATAAAACGGCCTAAATTAGGCCTAAGTGCAAAATATGCAGTATTTAGAGCGAAAATGCTCCAGTTTTTGCGTGGACAATATCGTCTACTTGGGTTCGATTTTTAGGTCCATGGCTGAACAAGAAAAGACAGAAACTAAACTAAAGCTAGCAACACCTGGAAGCATTGCTGTTGATGCCGTTCTAGTGGTCGCATTTTTCATCTACATGTACACCGTTGTTTCAACGCATGTACCATCTGAAGATCCAAAAATGATTCACTTCTGGGGTGCATTCACTGCGTCCTGCTTAGCAGCACTCTTCTGGTTAGCTCTTCAAATGTTTCGCGTTGTTTACAAAGCACAACGTGAATCAAAGAAAAAATAAGTAGCTAGTCCTTTAGCTCTTTCACGTGTCGCTTGGGTTTTTAGCTCAAGCGATTTCTTCATCATTTTTTTAAATAGATACTTTCTTATAACACTCCAAAAAAACAGTTATTACTATGGCCGTTAAATCAAAAACTAAAAAACCCGCCTCAAAGAAATCTAAGGCGACAAAATACGTATATCTCTTCGGTAAGAAAAAAACCGATGGTGATGGATCCATGCGCGCGCTCTTAGGCGGTAAGGGATGCGGCTTAGCACAAATGTGCCAAATCGGTCTTCCTGTACCTCCTGGATTCACGATCACAACTGAGGTATGTACTTATTATTATGCAAACAAGCGCAGCTACCCAGCAGATCTTGATGCACAAGTTGCAACAGGTATCGCTTCCATCGAACAACAAGTCGGTGCTGGCTTTAGTGATTTAAAGAATCCACTTCTCGTTTCAGTTCGTTCTGGTGCTCGTGATTCGATGCCAGGTATGATGGATACGATTTTAAATTTAGGTCTCAATGATGAGACTGTTGCAGCGCTCGCTCGCAAAACAAACAACGAACGTTTTGCTTGGGACTGCTATCGCCGTTTTGTTCAAATGTATGGTGACGTAGTACTTGGTGTACAAAAACGCCCAGACGAAGATCACGAACCATTTGAAACCGTTATTGGTCACTTAAAAGAAGAACGTTACCATAACGAAAACATGGAAGACACAGCTCTTTCTGTTGATGATTTAAAAGAACTCGTTTCTCGTTTCAAAAAGCTTGTTAAAGAGCGCACCGGAAAAAACTTCCCAGCAAACCCTTGGGATCAATTAAAGGGCGCAGTCGGCGCAGTATTCGGTTCATGGATGAACGACCGCGCTATTGTTTATCGCCGCAAATACAACATTCCACAAGAATGGGGTACCGCAGTAAACGTACAAGCGATGGTGTATGGTAACACTGGTGAAAAATCTGGTTCAGGTGTTGCTTTCACACGCGATCCTGCAACAGGTGAAAAAGTATTCTACGGAGAATTCTTAATGAACGCTCAAGGTGAAGACGTCGTTGCTGGCGTTCGTACACCAGAGCCAGTTATCGGTCTTAGCAAAGTAATGCCAGCTGCTTACAAGGAACTTGAGCGCATTCGCCAAACCTTAGAAAGCCGCTTCAAAGACATGCAAGACTTCGAATTCACTATCGAAGATTCTAAAGTATACATGCTACAAACCCGTAACGGAAAACGTACCGGTGTAGCAGCAGTTCGTATCGCTGCAGAAATGGTTAAAGAAGGTCTTATCGACTGGAAGACAGCAATTAACCGCGTACCAGCAGATCAATTAGACCAAGTACTTGCTCCAATCTTCGACAAGAAGGCAGTCGCAAGCTCTAAGGTTATCGCAACTGGTCTACCTGCAGGTCCTGGTGCAGCAAGTGGTAAGATCTACTTCAATGCTGACCGCGCTGTTATTGGTGCTGAAAAAGGAGATAAAGTACTTCTCGTTCGCGTAGAAACTTCACCAGAAGATCTACGTGGTATGATTGCAGCAGAAGGTATTCTAACTGCACGTGGCGGTGTTTCATCTCACGCTGCACTCGTAGCTCGCCAAATGGGTAAAGTCTGCGTCTGCGGTGCAAGTGCACTTCAAATCAATTACGAAAAACGTACTCTAACTGTAAACGGCACAACCTTTGAAGAAGGCGACCATCTTTCAATCGATGGTACAGCAGGCACAGTCTATGCTGGAGAGATTGCAACGGCTCCTTCCGAAGTCATTCAAGGTCTGCTTCACGGCGACCTACAGGCACGCAAGAGCCGTACCTATGCAAACTTCGTACAACTCATGAAATGGTGCTCACAGGTAACTAAGTTACAGGTCCGCACTAATGCTGATACGCCAGAACAAACCCGTTATGCAGTCGCTTTCGGCGCAAGCGGTATTGGTCTTACACGTACAGAGCACATGTTCTTCGAAGGTAACCGTATCGACGCAATGCGTGAAATGATTCTAGCTGATACGCTAGAAGATCGTCAAAAAGCGCTTGCTAAACTCTTACCTTATCAAAGAGACGACTTCTTAGGTATCTTCAAAGCATTAGAAGGTTTACCAGCAACGATCCGCTTCCTTGATCCTCCACTTCATGAGTTCCTCCCTAACACGGAGCAGCAGCAAGCTGAGCTCGCTAAGAAGCTCAAAATCGACGTAAGCCGTATTAATAAGCGCGTGCATGAACTGCATGAGTTTAATCCAATGCTTGGCTTCCGTGGATGCCGTCTGGGTATCAAATATCCAGAAATCACAGCGATGCAGGCTCGTGCTGTATTCGAAGCAGCTGTGCTAGCTAAGAAAGCTGGAGTTAAAGCTAACCCAGAAATCATGATTCCACTCGTTGGCTTCAAGAAGGAACTCGATCTCCAAGTCGCAGTTGTTCACAAAGTCGCTGCTGCAGTTCAGCAGGAATCAAAGACAAAGATTAGCTACTCTGTTGGTACAATGATCGAAGTTCCTCGTGGTGCTCTCACCGCAGATGAAATCGCTCATACCGCTGAGTTCTTCAGTTTCGGAACTAACGATCTCACGCAAACATGCTTAGGCATGAGCCGTGACGATTCTGGCTCGTTCCTTGCTCCTTACCAAGAAGCAGAAATCACCAAACGTAATCCTTTCGCAACGATCGATCAGTCTGGCGTTGGCCAACTCATGAAGATCGCTATCGAAAAGGGTCGCTCCACACGTCCTGGCATCAAGCTTGGTATCTGTGGTGAGCACGGTGGTGATCCTGATTCAGTCAAATTCTGTCATGCTCTCGGTCTAACGTATGTTTCTTGCAGCCCATATCGAGTACCAGTTGCTCGTCTTGCCGCAGCACAAGCAGCCGTCGCAGACCTTAACAAATCCAAAAAGTAATTACATCAGTGAATCAAATATCCGGGGATCAGCGGCTCATTGCCTATCTAAACCTTAAGCTGCGAGAAATCGGCCAGCCCGGCGTGACAGTTACGTCTCAGGACGGACTGTCCGACATGGTCGATAATTTTTTAAACAGGAGTCGAGAGAAGGACCGTGCTTTAGAAAGCCGCCTTTGTCCTGTTGATCAAAGAATTCAGAATTTTTTGAATCGTTATCTGAAAGGCTCAGGCGATATACCGAGCCTTCCAGCTACAACCCTAGTACTCGACCGTGAAGGCTTAGCACGCGAACTCTCACTGCCTCCAAGCCGTGATCAGCACTCAAGCCAAATACTTTCATCTTACCGTCTTAAAGACGGTGTACTGCACAATCCGAAAAGTGACCGTAGAACCACCCAAGGCATTTTCCATGTCACAGAAGGTGGACTCCCTATTCCGGATGATAAAAAAGCAGTACCTGTTTCAGTCTTTAATAAACTATTAACGATAGCACTGGATCCTCCAAGTGACTACCGCAGACTTCCTTTCACTGCTGTAGAAAACGCTCCTGCAGAGTGTATTGTATCGTTATATTTAAGACCTGTTGTTGTACCAGAAGTCCCTGGACATTCTCCAGTACACGCGATGGAAACACGCCTATTTGTTCCAGGTAGCTTAGTAGCTAATTTAGATTTCGTAGAAAGTGTATTCGGTAACGCAGGAGATCCTCTCCTACCAGAATGTGATGCAGCCCTTGATCCAGAAACCTGGAGCGGCCACACCGGTTGCATTATCTTAGCACCACACTTAAACGGACTCCTTAAAAAAGATTTAGGACTTCCTCATTTTGATAAAGCCACCGATCGCCAAAAGCGTGACGGTATGTGCTGGAAAGATCCAAGCGAAGCTTACAATGATGGCGTTGCGTTTAAAATTACCGCACGTGATGCATCTGGTGTGATTGTCACAGTCATATCTGATAATTATTTCGGTTACTGCAAAAAAGAAGTTAAGACACAGATTAGCTACGCCGCAAACTTACTTGGCGGTGCAGAAGAAGAGCATGCAGGCGGAGCTCTTGTTTTTCCAAGTTACGATCTAGGAGAAAACTTCCGTCTCGCTCAAAATTTACCAGGCGTAAGTCATACCTTTGAAGAAGCACTCACGCTTCTAGGTGATAAAGTCGAAGTACAATCTGGTGGCTGGGCTAAGGATAAAACCCATCAAGATATTTATTTTATTCCTGAAGACGCCTTCTTTGATCTAAGAACTCAGCGCATATCCTGGAAGCAAAAAGACAGTACTGAATTTTCGATCAAACTACTTCCTCATATCACGTACATATTACCTTCCGGTTACAAAGTGGAGATGGTAAAACCTGAAGAGGGAAAAACCTGGAGACTAAAAGGAACTACCGCAGAAGGCCTCTTGTGCCACAAGCCATGTACAGTATCTGGTGGCGGAAAGTCTGAAATTTCAAAACCAATTTCAGATGCGATGTTTGCAGGTCCTGTTTTCGTAAGCGACCTATCAAACGACTTGGATCAAGTTGAAGTTATTCTAAATAAAGATTTCGGTGATCGTTTCAAAATTCCTCAAAAGAATGTCGTTCATCGTCCTATCTTAAGTCCAGCACGCTCGCTTGGATCAGTCATTAAACTCCTTAGCCGTAGTCCTGACTATACAGATGAATTTAATCAGTGGCTTGGAACCATACCACGTTCAATTCGTGATTTAGTCTTACTTGTAAAACGTGTTTACAAACCAGAATGGGGCAAAGACTGGAGAAAGTATTTCAGTGTTGATACAATCAATGCTCGTCCGGGTAACGAATTAAAACACCACGAGGAAAAACTCCTCACCCATTATCTACGTATCGGTTATACTGAAGATCATGGATGGAGAACTTTCACGCTACGTTCGGATTATCTTCCTGCTGTAAAAATTCAGGTAGAAGATGATATCACTGCTTCAACGGTAGCTCCTAAAGATCAAATTCCTGGACTTCCTTCCTGGGTCAAAGAGCCTTCGCTTAAATTTGTACACAACTGCGAAACACGCTTATTCCAGAGACCAGACGATGCAGTCATTCGTGGTTACGACAAGAGAACAGAACGCGATTTCAGTTTACCTGGACTATTTAGTTCAAACTACGAACCTATCACGATTGAAGCAGCACGTGATATCTTAGATGACACGCTCGGATTTGAAAAATTTACTGAGCCGATGCAGAAACGTTTCAAAGAATTCGTTCATAAGCATCATCCTTCCTACATGGTGTCCCCTTCCCATCCTCGCATTGTGGATGGAAAACCATCTAAGAATCCTCGCTATCTTCAGTACCGTCCTGATCTAGAGGATCCACGTTCAACCGTTATTGCAAATACAGGTGCACGGTTATTTAGACGCTTACCTTCACACGCAGCAGCCCCTTTCCATGTTGGCTCAGTACTCATGGGACGTAGGTTAAATCCACCTGAAAAAGGAGTAAGACCACTATGCGTATTTGGTCCTATTCATTACCAAGAATTGCCTGAGGCATTCATGGATTTGATTGCAAGTTTAACGGGCAAATCACCGTCTACAACAGGAGCTGGATCTGAAGGTGCTCTCACGAAGAGTCCATTCAATGCCCTACCTCCAATCTACGATCTAAACTCTGCTTTAGTTTCTTACATCATTACAGGGCTACCTATTTTCTCTACAGCTGCCGGTTGGGTTGGTCCAAAACATCAAGTAGATCACGACATCAGTTTACTCGTGCCTGAAATCTGGTGCCGCATGACTCCAGAGGAGCGCGAGCCTGATAATTTAATTCAAGGCGGACACCTCGAGAGATGTGAGGACTTTGACCATAAGGGTAAAAAAGTTCTCGCTAGCAGATTAGGCTGGAGAATTACAGCACGCTTTGTACAAACCTATTTTGGTCGTGTACTCGGTAATCCAAGTGCCGTATTTGACGAAGAATTTTTAAAACCAGAGACACAAGATCTCGATGTATTCGCAGATGGCGTGGCAAACATTGTATCAGCGATGAAAGAAGCGTCTGAGCATTATTTCGCTGACGGATCAATCAATGATGCATGCCCTCCTCTCAAAGCTCTCTTACACATCATGAAGGACGGCGCATGGGAAGGTAAGACATCAACGGATGCGTCCTTTAGAAGCTTGTTTACTCGTGAATCACTTCTGGTAAGTGCTTGGTATAAGAAGCGTCTCGAAGCCCAAGGCATCCTAGATGCACTCTCTTGGGATGATCATGCTAAGTATTTACATACGTATTTATCACGGGCCAATTACGCTGACATAGCTCAGCGTTTAGATGTTCCTGGTAAACTGGCCCGCGCTAGAGCCGCAGCCTTAGCAGCGAAAAATCCAGCCTATATCGAACGCTTAAACGGAACGATTGGTGCTGAGCCATTTATCGCGGCTGAAAAAATGAAAAAAGGCCAAGGTCTATAAGACCCTTGGCCTTTGTGATCTAACATTACGCTAAAGTTATTCTGATTTGCTGACGGCAAAACGGCCTGAGCCAGCAAATAATAGAGTAAGAGAAGCTCCTAAGTAGAGGTAGGCAAGTTCGCCAGAATGAGGTCCAGGAGCAAACGATCCATGGTGTACACCTAAAAAGGCTACCACCATATTAATTGAGAAAATTAAAGCTGCTAAACGTGTCGCAACACCTAGTGCTATTAGTGCTGAGCATAGCAATTCGGCTAATACAACAAGTGTTGCTGTAATTCCACCACCAAGGTGCAGTACATCCATCATTGGATTACCAAACATTTTAACCGTTGAAGAAAAGTTAGTGAACTTTTCTAAACCGTGGTTTAAAAACATAGATACACTAATAAATAACCGTAAAACAAGGAGTCCTAAATCAGAACTCTTTGGGATAAAACTAACATTTAATAGTTTATTCATAGGGATAACAGGGGTTGATAAATAAATAGACTATAAATTATTTCTGTCGAGAACCAAGGCATCGGCTATTTGTTTGATTTTTTTGCTTTTTTCTTTGGTTTATCAGCAACAATAAAGTTTTGAAAATAACCTAATTGAGCTGGAGGAAAACGTGTTTCCATAAGAACTCCCTCTTCTGTATGCTCTTCTTCTAATACACTACCAACACGTCTAAGACGTGCGACTAAATCATAGCGACTATGAGGAATAAGCAGCGTATGTTGTAAATCGGAGCCAGCGCACAGCTCGCTGCAGCGCTTAATTAATTCATCTAACCCTTTACCTGTTTTAGCACTGACGAAAAGAGCATCAGGAACAATCTTTCTTGCTTCTGCGATATCTAGACCTGATGCGATATCTGCCTTGTTGAATACATTAAGGATTGGCCGATCTAAAGCATTTAGCTCATTTAAAACACTGAGCGTTGTCGCGTGATGCTTTTCCCAGTGTGGGCTTGTGAGATCAAGCACATGTATTAAAAAATCAGCGACAACCACTTCTTCTAAAGTAGCCTTGAATGATTCAACAAGATCGTGAGGCAAATTACGTATGAAACCTACGGTATCTGTTACAAGTAATTTAGAATTACCAGGCAGTTCAAGTTGACGGGTAGTCGGGTCTAGCGTCGCAAACAATTTATCCTCTGCGAACACACTCGATCCTGTCATCGCATTTAATAAGGATGACTTTCCTGCATTTGTATATCCAACAATTGCCGCCGTTGGGACAGGTACTCGCTGACGTTTTCTTCGCTGTACATCACGTTGTTTTACAACCGATGCGAGTTCTTCTTTTAAATGGGAAATACGAGCGCGAACCACACGTCTATCTTGCTCAAGCTGGGTTTCACCTTCACCACCCATACTACCAGAACCTCTTTGACGTGATAAGTGAGTCCATGCACGGGTTAAGCGTGGCAGTGAATATTCAAGCCGAGCTAAGGCAACCTGTAGACCGGCTTCGCGCGTATGAGCCCGGTCAGCAAAAACTTCTAAAATAACTTCCTGCCTATCGATAACTGCTTTTTCAGCTAATTTTTCCCAGTTACGCTGCTGAGCAGGCGATAGTGCAGAATCGAACACAATAACGTCAACCTGGGCTTCTTTAGCGAAGTTAGCGATTTCCTCAGCTTTTCCTTGGCCTGTATAGAATGCCGGGGTACTGCGCTTAAGATTCACTAAAATACAGTCTACGACCTCAAAATGAAGGTTTTCTACCAATTCTTGCAGCTCTAAGAGAAGTTCATCGGCCTCCCCAGGAGGCATATCCGGGGTCTGTACCCCTACGAGAAGGGCGCGTTTGGGACCTGCTTTTACGTCTGATTTGGATGCCATCAATAATGTAACCTTATTAACTCCATAAATTAGGAATATTTCAACCGTAGACCGTGCTAGTTTTAATACTTACTACCTTGACCAGCAGCCTACTAAAGGCACCATGTAATGCTTAGTAATTGCCTGATGGTGTAATGGCAGCACAGACGACTTTGACTCGTCTAGTTCTGGTTCGAATCCAGGTCGGGCAGCCAATTAACTACGAAGTAGTATAAAAAATGGCCTAAATAGGCCACCCTCAATGGGTTCTGTAATATTATAAGAGCCTATTCATAGCGTGTCTTCCTCAAAACCCAAGTTCCCCAAAGCTGCACTACTAGGTATAGTAGCAGCCATCGTCTTAGACACAATTATCCAGATCAGTTGGAAGTATGCTGCTTCATCAGCTCCACTCTCTGAAAACGTGAGTCAGGGCTTTTTAAAGCTTTTTTTGAGCCCCTACTTTTACCTAGCCATGGGACTATTTGTGCTTCAACTCATCAACTGGATAAAAGTTTTAAGCCTTATCGACCTTAGCTTTGCTCAGCCAATGACAGCGCTGAGTTACATTTCAGTACTTACCTGCTCCAGTATTTATTTACATGAGAAAATTTCGAGGACGCAGTGCTTAGGTGTTTTTTTTATTTTAGGCGGAGTATATTTGATAAGCCGAAGTCCATCTAGAACAAACCCATGAGTTCATACACACTAGGGCTTTTAATTCTTTTGCTAGCTCTCATCTTAGAAAGCACAGCTCAAGTGTGTTTAAAATATTCTACATCCCTAGAGCATCCAACGATTAAACATGGAAGAAAATGGTTGGTCTTAGGAATTGCTCTCTACTGCGTAGAAATAATTATCTACACGCTCGTATTAAACCGACTAAACGTGAGTATCGCATTTCCCATAGGTAGTCTTAGCTTTGTAGGCGTAGCCGTTATATCCCATGTCTATTTAAGAGAAAAAATAACCCCTACTCGCTGGTTTGGTATAGCAAGCATCGTCCTAGGCAGCATTTTAGTTTCTTTGTAAGATGCCGTTAAATCCTGCCACATTAAATATAAAATTTGAGACTACCTATCAGGCAATTAGCCCTGAATTCTGGGAGGCATGTTATCCTGCACCACTGGAAGGCTATTTTTGGTATAAAGCTCTCGAGGAGAGTAAACTCGAAGATCAATTTACGTTTTATTACGGAGTTATAAGCTATGAAGGCAAACAAATAGGAATCATCCCCTGTTTCATTCATAATGTCCCATTAAGTTTAGTGGCACCTGATTTCGTTGCATGGCCACTTAAACAACTAGCACGGGTAATCCCTCAGGTAGGCTATCAGCGGACTTTTTTTATTGGATCAGTTTGTTCAGACAGTGGAAAGATTGGTTTATTAAACGGTTATACACTGAGTGATTTTATACTTAGCATTACTCAAGCCTGTGATGCTAAAGCTCGTGAATTAAAAGCTCCTATGATCGTGTTTAAAGATTTTGAAAAACACGACAGTCTAAGTATTTCCAAGCAACTAAAAGATACTCCATTTTTTAATCTACCAAGTTATCCAGGAACACGCGTAGTTATTTCGGAAGCGACTAAGGAAAGTTACATACAAAACCTTTCTTCATCACATCGACATAATCTACTAAAGAAACTCAAACGCTCGAAAGAAATACTCCCGCTTAAAAATCAAGTTATCACATTCCCATCGAAAAAAGAACGTGATGAAATATTCCAGCTGTTCCTGCAAACGTATGAAAAAGGCAGTACGAAATTTGAACGGCTAGAACTGCCTTTCTTTGAACAAATTAGTTTAGCAAAAGAATCACGCTTCATACTTCAAAGAGAAGAATCAACAGGTAAACTCGTCACCTTCATGCTGGGTTTTGTAATTGGAAATCGTTTTATCAATAAATTTATAGGTCTTGATTATTCAAAAGCAGGGAAAACCTATCTTTACTTTCGTCTTTTTGAAGCTGCTGTAGAAGCGGCATGCGCTGAAGGCTTAACAGAAATTCAAAGTGGACAAACTGGCTACCGAGCAAAACTTGATTTAGGACATCAACTAATACCACTCTACAATTTAGTTCGGCACCAAAATAAGATAATTCATTTTATCTATAAAAAAATCGGTACCCAAGTAACATGGAAGTCACTGGATACCGATCTTGCAAATTATCTCAAAGCTCACCCCGAAGAGGAGGTTACTTCTTTTTTAGCGCACGATTAAGTGCTTCTTCAAATAAAGCGATACCTAGATCAATTTCTTCTTCTGAAATGTAAAGTGAAGGTGCTAGGGTAAAGACATTCTTATAATAGCCACCAATATCAAGAACAAGACCCTTAGTCTTGCCTCCTTGAGTTAGCTTACCCTCAAGACCAATATTCATAATGTCATCTGTTAAGGCACGATTTGGAGTAAATCCATCTTCAGTGCACATCTCGATACGAAGTGCTAAACCGAGACCTTCCACATGACCTATCTGCTTATGGCGTGACTTCAACTCTCCTAATTTCTTAAGGAAGTAAGCGCCTGTTTTCATAACCCGCTTTTCGAAATCTTCACTCTCCATTAAATCCATAACTGCTAGCGCTGTTGCTGTACCAAGTGGATTTGCTGAGAAAGTAGAATGAGTTGAACCAGGTGGAAATACTTGAGGAGAAATTAAATCTTCTCTCGCCCAAATAGCAGAGATTGGGTTTAGACCATTAGTCATTGCTTTACCTAAAACTAATACGTCAGGCACGACGTCGAAGTGTTCAATGGACATAAATTTACCAGTGCGGTAAAAGCCCATCTGAATTTCATCAACGACTAAAAGAATACCGTACTTATCTAAGGTTTTCTTTAAATCCTTAAAATAGTTCTTGGGTGGTACAATGTATCCACCGGTTGCTTGAACAGGTTCAATAAAGAAGGCTCCATATTCACTCTTATTATTTTTTGGGTTAACTACAGAATAATATTCGGATTCGAACATTTTTTCGAACTGCTTTAAGCAAGCTGTTCCACATGTTTCAGGCTTCAATCCCAAGTGACAGCGGAAACAGTAAGGATAAGGAATAAAATTAGCACGATCACCGAAGTGTCCAAAACGTTCACGGTAGCGATAACTAGATGTAATTGAAGTAGCACCAAGTGTTCTACCATGATAACCACCCATAAACGCAAAGGTGTGATTTTTTCCTGTATGGTTACGAACAACCTTCATTGCATCTTCAATCGCTGAAGCCCCACCAACATTAAAGTGTATACGACCTTTGACACCAAAGTGCTGTTCAATTTTACGTGCTAATTTAGTAGCAAGTAAAACACGGTCTTCATGCAAATACTGACACGCAAGCTGTGGTAGTGTATCAATTTGCTTTTTGAGGGCTTCGTTTAGAACAGGATTACGGTAGCCGAAATTAGCTGCCGAATACCACATTTGTAGATCCAAAAACTCGGTACCTTTTCTATCATATAAAAAGCTACCTTTAGCTTCGCTAAAAAAGTTAAGCTCTTTAGCATAGTGAACAGTATCACCCCAAGAGCAGTAGTTTGCCTCTAACTGGAGTAACTCTTCTTCAGTTAAAGCGCCTTTAGCCAGATTAGTTGGTAGTGGAGTTGTCATGAATCAGGTTGGTTAACTTTTTAGCTACTTCAGCCAGATCGTGATAAGGAATGCAGCTCACGCCTGACTTAGTAAGATATGTTAAAAGACTATCTTTAGCAAAGACGATATCAGAATTTAAGGATGGGCAAATATCTGACCTGCCATCTCCAATATAAATCACTTTACGTTTATCAGTTCCACGCGGGGTAAAATGTGTTTTCTTGCAATGAGCACATCCTGGACAATCCTCATTAAAGTAAGGGAAAGAGGGAGTAAAATAGTCCCCTCTTCGTTCTAACTTATTGGAATAACAAGCAATACGAGATAAACCTAAACGCTTCAAAATTGGCTTTAAAATAAGGTCAAAATTATCACTTAAAATAGCACATTCGATGTGCTCGTCTTCTATGACTTTGAGTAAATCATGAAACCCTGGATCAATCTTGATAGAAGCTAAATGCGATTGAAGTTCATTATCCGTAGCTCTTACGATACTTAATTGTCCATACAGACAGTCCCTTGCTCCAATTTTACCTGCAATCCAAGATTCTTCTAAATCTCGCCAGGTTTGATCATGAGCAAACTTTTCTACTACAGTATCGAGGACATCTCCCTGAGATATTGTGTTATCAAAATCAATGAATACTCGGTAATGAGGATTAAAAGCCTTATCCACGGGCAGCCTCCTGATTAAAAAAATCTACAATACTTTTCCCCACCTTACCCCGCTCCTGATCTGCAGTAATAACATGATAGGAGTTTTCTAGATAGAAAATTTCTTTTCTTTTAGACGATACATTATCTATGACAAATACTGCATTCTTTGGACTACTCATATCATCCTGTCTTGCCTGAATCACCTGACATGGACAGGTCACTAATCTAAGTCTTGGTTTAACATGACGAATAAGCTGTTTGAGCTGTACTAAGAGTCTGACAGGAAAAAAGGGATACCCATATTTCTCCACTTCATTAAGATCAGAGAGAGATGCATGCTGATAGTAAGCATGGACTTTCTCTCGGAGTCTTTCGCTTTTTAAGCCATAGGGAGGTTGCTCTTTAAAATAAAAATAATTTCCAAAACCGGTATAAGCTACTAAAGGCAGTAACATTTGGTACCACGGCACATTCCAACCGTCATAGAAAAATGTCGGAGATAAGCAACTCACACCAGCTACCTCATTAGGAAATTCTGCAGCAAGCTCTAAGGCAAGTAGTGCTCCCATCGATAAGCCCCCCACATAAACAACTTTGCAAGTTTTATGTACCTCTATAAAACAATCTTTTACACTTTGATAAAACTCTTCCCAGTGAGCTTCCTTAATTACCTGCATAGGCTCTCCGTGATGCGCTAATCGAGGACAATGTACGGTATACCCCTCTGAATTTAGATACCAAGCAATGAAACTCATTTCATTAGGAGCTCCCGTTAGGCCATGAACTAAAATGAAAGCCTTCCCATTTGTACCAGGCATCACAATACCATGATCTAAGGTCTCACTGGTTTTGCCTACTGGATTACGAAGGGAAAAGGTTAGCGACATAGTATTTACTCAGTGCGCTATAGAACGTAATATAAGACTTACGTTACTGCCGCCAAATCCACTGCTATTTTTTAAAATGTAACGTGGAGTATATTTCTCTGTTTTTTGAATTATATTTAATCCATTACATACAGGATCTAGCTCTGTAATATGAGCTGATCCAGGAACGAAACCTTCTTTGAGTGATAAAGCACAAAAAGCAGTTTCCATAGCTCCTGACATAGACAAGCCATGTCCAGTTAAAGCCTTCGTACTACTTATTTTTGGTGCTAAGCCACAATCTGCAAATATACGCTTAAGTGCATGCGCTTCAGATGCATCTCCTGCAGGTGTAGACGTTGCATGTGCATTTACATAATCGATAACGCTTGCTTCAAGTTGAGCGTGCTTAAACGCCCGCTTCATGGCAGTAGCTAAACCATTGCCCTCAGGATCAGAAATAGCAGGATTATGTCCATCCCCCGCCTGCCCCCATCCTACAATTTCAGCATAAATAGGCGCTCCTCGTTTAAGAGCACTTTCTCTTTCTTCAATAACCAACGCTACTGAACCACCTGTACCAACAAAACCATCTCTTTGTTTATCAAACGGACGTGAAGCTTTAAGTGGATCGCTTTGGCGTGATAAAGCACGCATACCATGAAATGTATATGTTGCCTCAAGCCCTACTTCTTCACCACCTACGACGATAACACGTTTATGTCTACCTAACCGAATTTCATCAAACCCGTAACCTAGAGCTTGCGTTGTTGAAGCACATGCCGAAGAGAATCCTACAACTGAACCATGTATATGATAATGTGCAGCTAAATGAAAATTAAGCGTTCCAGCTATTGTACTAACTACCCCTGCAGGAGGAACACGTTGACCTTTTGAATCTACGATCTGATGGAGATAATGTGCTAGAAGTTTTGGAGATCCTGCAGAACTACAAAAAAGGGCTGTTTCATCTGAACTTAATTGCTCAGACGACAATTTCGAATCAGCAACCATTTGTTCTGTAGCACACAGTGCATACAAACCATGAGGAGGCATGTTTCGTAAAATATCTCGTGAAAAAGAGTATCCTTCTGGCCAAGTCCAACCAGCCCATGACATGGATTGCGTATCAAATCCTTTGATTGTACCAGCAACGCTAACAGGTAATTTTGTCCCAGGTATAAAATCAATCGATTCTATACCAGTCTTAAGACTAGTAAGACTTTCTAAAACTGCGCCTTTTGAATTACCAATACTGGTAACAAAGCCCATTCCCGAAATTACGACTCTCGGCAGGCTCATATGAGTTTACTTAGACTTCGATAGTGAAGGAAAACGACTATGGATGAGTTGGCGTAAATCATCGAGGGTTGATAATTTTACCAATTCATCATCCTCCAACTTAATTGAAAATAAGCCTTCTACCAAAAATACGGTATCCATCATAGTCAGAGAATCCATTCCGAGGTCTTCACGAAGACGTGTCGTTCCTGGCATCTCAGAAAGTGCAGACTTAGGAGCCTTAGCTAGGTAAAATTGTAATATACCTGTAACAACTTTATCCAAGCTTTCCATGTCAGCCTTTGATGCGAAGACAAGATAAGCCTCCGTCACTTCTTTAGGGAAGCCGACGAGGGATTCTTTTATGTTTTTATGTGCTTCTTCAGGTGTGATCATGTTGTAAGCAGCTATTATGGTTAAACCATAATATACAACACCCTTAACGAATCATTAAACCCCCTCCTAGGCAACTGATTATATGTGAATTAATGACTCAAAATAAGTAAATTTGCTACCTAAAGGGGAGGTATAAGAAGCCATCCTGCTTTTGGATCATAAATAAGGCTAAAAGTAGGATCATGGGCTAATCGAAAGATATCAGCCTGAGGTTTTTCGTCGTACTGCATACACCCTGTAAAAATAACCGCAGAAAGCATATTTTTGGGCAAAATAGTCTCTATACCTTCATTACTGGCTTGCTGTTGAGATGCCTTGATTGCCGATGAATTTATAATCCTACCACCCTGCTTATCAACAACCTCAAGATTCCAGCCGCCAGGATCCGTCACTTGATACATAAGTTGAGGACCCAAAAGACGCCCTTGCTCATCAATATGAGACCTAAGCTCAACAACTGCTATTGTTGGGTTTCTATATACAGGTGCATCTGAATTTAAGGCCTGTAACGGTTGCTTAGTGAGCGCCTGTGGAAATGATGAAGTTTCTACAACTGGTTTAACTTTATTGTCGTTACTTAAAGTTGAGCAACCTGAGGTTAAATTAACCGCAAGTAACGCAAAACCTAAGCAGATGTAACGCCGGTTTAAAAAAATAAACACGAAAGAAGATATAATCATATTACAAAGACTCTAACTGCGTAACGTCCAACTCGCTTTGCAATTGAAGGCTACAATATGTACCGCCAGGAACTAAATAGTATGCCCCGTACATTTCATTCCATTGTTTTTGTTTAGAAATAGAGAGATCTTCAACCGCACTTGCTGAAGATAAAGCACCAGCACTTTTAAGCTCTGCTGAGGCACTTTGCTGAAAACTAAGACCGGCAGAAGATACAACAACAGGATTATTAACCTGAGACTTAAAATAATTTAAAAATCCAGTTACCACTTGACCCACATAGGGACTTGCCTCAACCCATACAGGCGGAGAGATAAGTTTTGCTGCAAGTCCAGGACGATAATCAAATCCAATATCTACTTTTTGAACTACACTTGCATTAAACGATATTTGCCTGCCAGTGGGTGTAACAATCGTATCAAATAATAGATTAATCCTTCCACGTATTGGGGCACCTGAAAGTTTACCTAGAAATCTTACACCAAAATTAACCATTTTTATATGATTAAAGATAAAATCGCGAACGAGAGCACACTCTACCAAAGCATTTGGATTACTCGTATCTACAGTAGACAATAAGCAGACGTCCAATAGGCTACCCCGAGGGATACTTTTTTTAAGTTTAGGTTTTACCTCATGTGATTGATCTATTTTTACTTCGTCTGATTTTGTAACAAATTCAGAATCGTAATATAACCATTTCAATTCTGAATCATTCACCTCTTTATTTAATACATTTGTAAATGACTTAGGTTTTTCAGGAGCAAGCGCTGGCAGAAGTTGTGGATACCTTGTATCTATGTAATCTTGATTAGTATTATCTACATTGTGTAGAGCATAAGCCAAAGGGCTATCTTCTACATTTCGTGTTATTTTTGCATCATTAACATTAATGTCCTTGTCAGCAGGTAAGCGAAAACTGTCTTGTTTGCGGGCAGGCTTTAATTTTTCATTTTTAATAGGTTCAGCAAGTGCCGCTTTTTGTGTAATAGGTGCTACTCGTGCACCTCGCATTTTATTTGATAGTGATAAAGTAATGCTCGGCTTAGAATGCAAAAAATAAATTAATGCTAAAGAACCGATTACTAATCCCAGATAAGAAACATAACTTAAAGCTCTTGTACCATCAGATTTATATCTAAAAAATATATTCATGGACTTGATTCGATAACTTTGAGTCTAAAAGCGTTTCGTCTACTCAAACGATACCCCTGAATCGCAAGATATATAGTGTCAGTTTCACCAGGCAAAATCTGACTACGTGTAGACTTACGGGTAGCTGCTATAATTGGAATATTTATTTCATTTACCCAAATTTCTAAATCACGCGGATCTAGATATAATGGTACACCCATTCTATTCGTCCATCGGACAATAAAAATAAGTAAGTCCTGATCAATGAATTGGTAAAAATTAACGAGCTCTAATATTGAATTTTTCCAAACATAAGCATCATTAACTAAAATCTCATGGATATTGATCTTTGTTTTTCTATATATCTCATCACCTTGCATCCGCTCAATTGCACTTATAGATCCTAGTAAATCAACGTAGGCGGGTTTTTGAGGGATACTCTTAATTAATGAATCTTCATCACTTACCGATAATGCAGATTCAGGAGTAAAAACTCTAACATACTGCGTTCTCACGTCGCTGACTAATTTAAGTATCAAAACATAAACCTCAGAACCGATTCTTAAATTGAGGTTTGTTTCCAAACCCGAAAGCCTACCAGTGGGAGTAATTTCTAATTCGTTTAATGACTTATTATACTTGTACGATACAATTGATGAAGAGAGTGCAATAGCACTAATCGGCTCATTACCACGTATTAAAATAGTCGTAGATCTACCCGCGCAGACATAAATATCAACAGGCATGTTAGGATGTAAGACTTCCGATTTATCATCAATGTATGCACAAAGTGAAATTGAACTTTTGATAAAAAGCCAAATCAGCAATATACCATAACGAATGTAAAATTTAGTATGCATACTACTTTACATCTGCACCGAGTGCTTTGATCACAGCACGTGTATGTTCATCTTTATAATATTCACTTCTATTAATAGAATCGAGATGAACAAGCTTCCATCCACTGACGTTTAGTTTTGTAGATAGTGTACGAGCAAAAGTAACATCAAAATATACTACGCTAATCTGAGCTTTTAATACAGATCGTGATGCAAGTATACCGCTATAGCGTACATGACGTATACCAGGTGAACTTACCCCATGCTTATATCCAGTAATAGACAAAGTCTGCACAAAACCAGCAGGATACTTTTGATTAGAGTCCTTATAATCACGTTCTATAGCTTCGATAACTTCAGGAACACAAAACTGGTCTATAACTGTTGGTAGCCCATATTCCGTTCTACAAAATAATACTTCTAAAGTATCAGAAAACTGAGCATTTAAATCATTTTCTTCTACACTGGATAGCGGTTGAAGATCACCACTAAACATTAATCCATGCGAAATACCAATAACCTTTGGAGGTCTGTTAGCCGTTTCATTAAGATTTATTAGCCCAAAAATCAGTGAAAAACTTAAAAGTAATCCACTACCAAATAGCACAATAAATCTGTATTTATACTTGTCTGCTTCATCAAAATATTGATCCGATTCCTCTGTCCTATACCAGCGATAATTAGTTTGGCTAAACATAGGCTAAAAAACATTAAGATCTTCGATTTAGCCGTTAGTTAATTTACAAATCTAGAAAACGTTTATTGTCATGTTGCAAATCCCATTCAATGGCTTTTGCTCCAATTTTCTCTTCACATTTAAGTATATAAAAAGGGTACGGATTGAGAAGACCAACTGGGTTCACTGCGAGTAAGACTTGAGCACGATATGGATAAAAAAGCACTCTTGCTTGGTTTAATGTAACACACACATTGCCTTTTACATAAGCTGCTGCTCTACCTAGTTTTTCATCAGCTATAACATCATTAATTGCAGTAACAGTTAAAGTTTGTGTCATGTGATTTGATTTTAACTCACTGCCAAGCTGGTTAAATCCAGCCTCTGCATGACTTATAATAGAGGGATCAATTAGACCCTGTATAAGCGGTAAAAAAGGATATCCATTTTCATCTACAGAATAAAGCCTTGGTAAGACTGCGATTATAAAAAAAGCTAATTGATCATACGAAATAGACACACTTCCTGTTAATTTTTGAGCCTCTTGTTTTAATGACAATGGAGCTCTAAGTACAAAAGTTTGCTTTTTCGAAAGTTCATAATTTATAGCCCATACACAACCTGATGCTAAAAACAATAATGCAAGTATTACACCTACCAGACGTTGCTCATGAATTGAGAAAGCCATATCAAAAATTCGTCTCTGTATAGATAAACCAGTATATATTTTATTTATGGGTTTATCGTCAGATTTGAGTGATTCATCAATATACCCAATGTGATTTAAAGGTGTCTTTTCTTCAGAGTTTAGCACGTAATATAAAAGCACATTTTCATCATACCCAATATTCTTTTAACTACGCATACTCATATTTTACTACTTCTGCGTAAGTGATATCGCCTTGAGCTGCACGAACGAGAGCTTCTTTAATAAGTGGTGTTCCGCCTGTTCGTAACCACACAGTTCTTAATTTTTCTTCATCATAACCAACTCGATTTACTTTTCTTAATTCAGAAGTAAAACCAAGATGCAGAGAAGGCCTTAAGAACTCGAATACTGGAACAACACCCATTTCTCCTACTCCCCCACATAACTTACATCCACATCCAACAAATAGAAATTCAGGTACAGCTAAATTATAGCGTACAAAATGACGTGCCTGAATCTCAGTTACTTTAACTTTCTTTTTACAAAACGTACATAACTTACGCATAAGCCTCTGACTAATAATAAGCGTGAGAGCTGTACCAATCGTATTACCACTTAGTCCTAAGTCCAGTAGACGTGATACTACACCCATAGCATCTCTTGTGTGCAAAGTAGCTAAAATAAGATGGCCTGTATCAACCGCCTCTACACACGTTTGAGCTACTTCCCTATCACGGATTTCTCCCATTAAAATAACGTGAGGGGCCTGCCTTAGTAAGCTTTTTAATCCATCTGCATAGCTTCTTGTTGTACCTGATCCAACAGGAATTTGCGTAATCCACGGTACTGTAAATTCAACAGGGTCTTCGAGTGTTCTTATGTTTAACTTGGCTCTATCTAATTGACCTAAACATGCGTATAACGTCGTCGTCTTTCCGTGTCCTGTAGGTCCTGTTGCAAGAATTAAACCCTGACGCTGAGATAAACATGCCAATACACTGTGTGTGTGTTCAGGGCTATTAAACGGAAGTAACCGCATACGCTCAAGCTGAAGTGATCTATTTTGAATACGTGCAACTAAACTTTCTCCATGTAAAGTAGGCGTAATTTCTACACGTAATTCGGCCCATGTTTCATCAACTCGACACTTAGCAAATCCTGACAACCACGTTGTATACTGCTGGGTCGTAATACCTGACATCTCCTTGAACGCCTTTAGTACTGAAGAGCCGTTTTCTTTACTCAGTGGTGGCAGTATCTCTTTTTGGGAAGCAACTGTCATAGCAACATCAGTCCATGACTCTTGTTGATCGATAAACAAATCAGATGCACCGAGCCTAAATACTAATGTTACAATTTCTATAACAAGATCTCTTGAGGAGGAGAAGTTACTCCAAAATTTTTGCCGCTCATGCGATAATTCTATATTTACTGATTTTGTCTCACATGGTTTAGCTAAAATCCAAGCTACAGCTTTTTCGTAGTCATCAGCTGTTATACCAAAAGATCTAACTTCTTGATGCGTACTATTACGCATTTCTGTGTATGCTCTTTCATAAGCAGGATCTACCATAGCAAGTTGCATAAACAAACCATCTGAATAGGTAGGCAATACTTGATATTCTAGACATAGCTTTCTGCACTGCTCAAAAGCTATTAAATTTACATCACTTCCATGAAAAGGGACTCCCCTTGGTACTGTATCTGAATAATGGGCCATGTGTTATACGTATAATAGCAAGGCCTTGCCCTATCCTTGCTATTATACTTCTGCCTATGAAGCCTTCGCATACAAACCCAGAGAGCACGCGGCTAGAAGATCTGCGTATTAGTAATGCGGGTATTAGTCTAAACGTACAGGGTCAATCCGTGTGGATAAAGAACGATAGCGACAGTGCTTCCATACAAGCACTTAGGTCGTTGTATGACGTTGCACTTAAGTGCTCGATTAAACAAACCCACGAAAAGAATCTTAACTCATGGTATAAAAAACTAAGCACCTGGATTGGAGGCTTTTTTGATAAACAAAAATCAGAAGGCTTCGAATTAAGTACAGATTCAACAGAAAATACCGAAAAAAAGCTCAAAGCCAAAGCATCCGATAAAAATACCAAAGTCGTTCACCCTGTACTTCATGCAGATCCTAGCGAAATCCATATGAAAGCGATATATGCCGACAAAGATGGAATACACATCAGCTGGAGTAAATCTGAACCGGGAAAAACAGATTTGATAGAAGAAACACTACATCCGTTAGATTCAGAATTAGCATCTGTCCTAAACAACTGCTACACCCACCTAGGAAGACTCGGGTATACTGTGATTGGTATCGATATGAAACCAGCTGTAACTACATCTAAAAATAAAGACGTAGAAACTAAATTATCCACTGAGGATACAACTAAACCTGTAACACCAAAACCAATGCCAATCATAACTGACCATCAAACACTAAAAACAATTGTTGTAAGACCCCATCCGATGCGCCCTGAAGATCCAAATCGGCTGTATATCTCACCAGTAGATAATCAAGAAAACACACTAGCCATAACTATCTCAGAACGACTTCTTAAATCCATACGCGAATCCACTCATTCCGATATTAATCTGGAAGAACGCGTAACACTTCTAAGATGTTCACCCTATAAAGGTACCTATAAAGTCATTGCGATTGGTGAAGGCCTAGATGAGAAGCAAAACGCCTTAAAATGGACCGAGGCATCGCGTTGGAATGAATCTAAAGTAAAACCAGAAAAAAGTCCTCCAGAAATCAATCCGATCAAAATTAGAAAATCGTTAGAACCTGAGCTATTTTAAAAACGTATAACCGCTTGCACGATTAAACTAAATCTACTGTAGTTACTTAAATTTATATGAAATCCCCTATTCGTTTAATTGTTTTATTAGCGTTAGTAATTAGCACGCGTTTTTTTGTTTCATCTAGCTATGCTCAAACAAAACCTGATGCTCAAACACTAGCTGCACTCATCTCCGCTGACGATGAACGCGTATCCGCTACTATAAATCCCACGCCTACACGTTTAGATGCAATATTCTCTGATGATTTTAGGTATGCACATTCAAGCGGTAAGGTAGACAATAAGGCCTCTTACTCACTCGCATTAATGAATAAGAAGCTAAAGTATGTCTCTATTAAATATGATGAGCGTAATTTCACTTTAGCTGATTCAAATGTAGCTCTTATGACCGGGAAAGCTGCCTACGTATCAGAAACAGACGGAAAGCCTACTAACTTATATCTCGGATTTCTAGCAGTTTACAGAAATGAGAATGGCCACTGGCGCTTCTTAGCATGGCAATCCTGCAGACTCACCGCCCCTCAAGCAAAGTAAGTCCACCTCATAGGAATTTTAGAATTACTTGACACCCGTTAAGTAAAATCTATCTGTTTAGCTTCTTTCATGAATCTCTCAGCCACTTCAATTAAAGCCTCACTCGGATACGTTGTATCCGCGGTCGCATCTGTCGTGGTCGTTACACACGCACCGAGAAGGTTCTGATTACTTTTCAATCAGCCCTCTCCGGTGCCTTACCGGAGGGGGCTTTTTTTTGCTCTCCACCGGTAGAGCAGTAGAGATGGCACAAACCAAAAATATATGCCAACTCAACATGACACATACCGCCCCTTGCCTACTCGGCAAGATTCACTCATACGCGCTGCTATCTTAGGTGACACGCATGCAAACAAATCAAACGGTCGCTCTTATGAACAGATGCATGATTTTTTGATATTTAATCCCTATCAAAATCTCACACACGCAACGAATAATTCTAAGGCAAAAAAATAAAGCCTGCTTAATTAAAAGCAGGCTTTATGAAATAACTTTTTAAGTAAGCGTTATTGGCAAGCTTCGCATGCTTCACCATTACGCATAGCTTCAATACTACATGCCAATTTCTCTTCTGCTGTGTAAACCTTTTTGACTGGTTCACTTTGAGTTGCAACACCTGCTGCATGAGCATCGGCAGAATCCTTAACCACGCCACGCATATCTTTCTTAACAGAGACGGTTGCTTTTTCGATATTGGAAGCACCCAGACTGCGTAGATAATACGTTGTCTTAAGACCTGCATGCCAAGCTTGGCGATACATACGTGAGAGAACACCTAAATCAGGCGTCTTAATCCATAGATTTACAGACTGAGACTGATCAATCCACTTCTGGCGACGGGCTGCAGCTTCAATAATCCACTTTGGATCAATATCAAATGCCGTTAGATACTTCGCCTTTAGATCTTCAGGAATTGCTTCGATGTCCTTTAATTCACCATCAAAGTACTTCAAACTATCTATCATATTTTGATTCCATAGACCGCGTGCCTTCAGATCCTTTACTAAGAATGGATTTAGAATAATGAATTCGCCGGAGAGATTCGATTTAACGAATAAGTTCTTATAGGTAGGCTCAATACAAGGGGATGTATTCGTAATGTTTGAAATGGTCGCTGTAGGAGCAATCGCAAGGACATTACTATTACGCATACCCTGAGCAGCAATCTTAGCGCGTAGACTTGTCCAATCCATACGTGCTGTGCGAGGAACCTTAATTGGGAGGCCACGTTCTTGTTCAAGTAAGTCAACCGAATCTGGAGGTAGAATACCACGATCCCACTTTGATCCCTTGTAAGAAGAATATGTACCACGTTCTGCTGCTAAATCAGAGCTAGCTTCATAAGCATAGTAAGCAACGCTCTCCATGAGTTCATCATTAAACTCGACTGCTGCTTCCGATGCAAAAGGAACTCCTTTGATATATAAACAGTTCGCTAAGCCCATAACACCCATACCGATCGGACGGTGTCTAACGTTAGAGCGTTTAGCTGCTTCCGTTGGGTAGAAGTTGATATCGATTACGTTATCCAACGCACGTACAGCTGTACGGATTGTTTCACGCAATTTCTTTTGATCAATAGAACCGTCTGGAAGTAAGTGCGTTTCTAAAATAACTGAACCTAAATTACAGACCGCAGTTTCTTCAGCAGAAGTGTTAAGCGTAATTTCTGTACAGAGATTAGAGGAATGCACTACCCCAACGTGATCTTGAGGTGAACGAATGTTACATGGATCTTTAAAGGTAATCCAAGGATGCCCTGTCTCGAATATCATCGAGAGCATCTTCTTCCATAGTTCAATGGCTTCTACTTTTTGGCCATAAATTTTACCCTCATCGGCAAGCTTTTCGTAGTGAACGTAGCGTTCTTCGAATTTCTTACCATAAAGATCATGAAGATCCTTAACCTGATTAGAACGGAAAAGTGTCCAGGACTGACGTAACTCAACACGCTTCATGAACAAGTCAGGAATCCAATGTGCTGTGTTCATGTCATGCGTACGGCGGCGATCATCACCCGTGTTTTTACGCAGTTCTAAGAATTCATATACATCGTTGTGCCAAGTTTCTAAATAGGCACAGCCGGAACCTTTACGTTTACCACCTTGGTTAACAGCAACGAGTTGATCGTTATGCAACTTTAAGAAAGGTATAACACCTTGAGATTCACCATTGGTACCTCCGATGTATGCACCGGTACCACGAACTGCAGACCAAGAACCACCAAGACCACCAGCCCATTTTGCCAAATAAGCATTCTCTGCAATACCGCGTTGGAAGATACCCTCAATCGTATCTTCTACATAGTATAGGTAGCAGCTTGATAATTGAGAATGGAGCGTTCCTGAATTAAATAAAGTTGGTGTGGATGAACAGAATCTACGTGTCTTATAGAGTGAATATAAGGACATGATCTTATCTTCACGATCTGATGTTTCACCTACAAAAAGGCCCATGGCTACACGCATCCAGAAGAACTGAGGGGTCTCCATGCGACGCGAAGGCTTCACTGTCTTATCAACAATGAGGTAGCGATCGTAGAGGGTTTGGATTCCGAGGAAATCGAAATCTAAATCTGAAGAAGGATCTAATGCTGCTGCTAACTTCTTGGTATCGTAGTCAAGTAGCTTTGGATTTAGGCGTTTAATTGCAACACCGTGTTCCAAGTATTTACGAAATGCTCTTTGGTGGAATTCTTTTAATTTACCAATACCGTCCACCATAATATCCCAACCCAACACTTCTTCATACAAGTAGGTGAGTTGAATACGACCTGCAAACTTTGCGAAATCGGCATCTTTTTCAATCAGTGTCTTAGAATTGAGCGAAATCGTTGCATCTAATTCTTTTTGAGTAATCTGATCATAGACTGCTCTGCGAAGTTCTTGCTCTATTTGCTCATTGGTTAAGCAAAGATCTAGACCTATACGAGCGAACTCAATGCGGCGACGAAGATCTGCTCCATCCCAAAATACATTTTCGCCATTAGCTTTCTTAACGACCACCATGGTCGACTGCGCAGGCTCTGGAGTTTGTAAAACTTGTTCTGGCTCAGTAACTTTAGCATGTTCACGCGCAGCAGCACGTTCAGCACGGTAAAGGATGTAAGCTTCTGCCACTTTAAAGTGACCTGCTTTCATCAGCTCCTCTTGAACCATATCTTGAATTTCTTCGATATGAACAAAAGCCTGCTTTGATGCAGTTATGCGTTCGATAATCGCTTTAGTAATAGCAACAGCTGGAGCTGAATCGCGTTGCATCGAGAGGAAAGTCTTACGAATCGCGATTTCGACTTTCTGCTCATTCCAAGGTACAACTTGATTGTTACGACGAATAACGCGAACACCGGACTGAGCTGCACTCTCACGGTCAAACGAAAGAGCTAATTTACGAGCACGATTTAGAAGTAAACTCTTAGCAACGAAGTAAGCGTTATTATCAACCAACGTTTTTTCGATTAGCTCATAAAGCGTATTAAGCTGCAGCCTAAGAGGATTTTCCTCTTTAGCCATTTCAGTTAATGTATTGTTGAGCTCGCGGCAGATGGATAAAACCCACGTGCGATTTTCCTGCGTGTAAATTTCTTTATCGCCGCGTGAAATAGCTACATTGGTCAGCGCTTTTCCGAGCGTGTCTGCAACCTCTGCAAGAGCAAAGCGCTCTTCCCCATGTGGGCAAACAAGAACAGTGGGAGGAACAATAATGTCCTGACCAGCAAGACATTCATACCAGGCAAAATTTGGCTTTAACTCTACAGGGGACTGAACGGTGCGCTTTAGCGCTAAATCATGTGCAACAGAAGGAGAACTCATGGACTAAATAAAAAATAAAATTAAAGTGAAAAGGAAACAAAGGTGTCATCTTGCGATGACACCTGACGTATATATTAAAGGCTTAAGTATTTGATCTATGAAGCAAGAGGTCAAAGGGGGTAACCTCTACGCTAATGTGGGGTAATAGGTTATAGGTCGTCGTCTGAAACGTTAGCAAGTGCTGAAGCTTTTTGATACTCAGTGACACGGCCTTCAAAAAAGTTTTGTTCTTTTTTGATGTCCATCATCTCTGCTAGCCATGGGAGCGGATTCTTAGCTCCTGGAGAAAGCACAGGAAGACCTGTACCTTCAAGTCGGCGATCAGCGATGTAGTCAATGTACGAGAGAAAGTCTTCGAGAAGTAAACCAACTGCATTTACCGGAAGACAATCACGAATAAATTCTTTTTCTAAGGTTACGGCCTCTTTCATAAGAGAGCGCAATTCTTCCTTAAACTCGTTTGTCCAAATTTCAGGATTTTCTTGAATTAAATCCATGAATAAATTGCGGAACACTTCAATGTGATTGGACTCATCACGTAAGGTGTAACGGAACATCTGACCTATTCCTGGGAACTTATTTTGGCGATAAAGCGATAATATCATACCAAAAAGACCGTAAAACTGCGTCCCCTCCATACACTGACCAAACACAAAAATATTTTTTGCTAAGAGCTGTTTGTTTTCAATCTTAGTTAAATCTAAATCACGGCGTAATGAATGTGAGACGCGCGTAACAAATTCATTTTTACGTACAATAGTAGGAACATCTTCAAACATCGCTTCACACTCGTGCGGATTAATGCCAAGTGATGAAATCATGTAAAGTAGTGAATCAGCATGAATATTTTCTTCATGCGCATGACGACCTAATACAAGTTTTAATTCAGGAGCCGTGACTAATTCACGAACGACGTGTTGAATGTTATCACCAACAATTCCTTCAGCTGCTGAAAAATATCCGATACCCATACGGATGATCCAGCGCTCTACATCTGAAAGCACTTTTTCATCACGCCATTGTTCAATATCCTTACCCATTGGGATATCTTCTGGTTCCCAATGATTAGCCTTCATCGTGCGATACAAGTCATAAGCCCACTGATACTTCAGTGGTAGCAAGTTAAACGTCATTGTCTGACGACCATTGATAACTTTTTTTGCAGCAAATGCTGACTCTGCTTTTTCTTGATCTAAAACGAAAGTTTTGGTCCCGACTGTAAATGACTTCTGCATAACTAAAGTATAAAAAAATGGCTAAAATTTGTGGCTAAAGATGTGTTTGTATCGGGCTAAATTCGGTTGCGAGCTAAACTTACTGAAAACTTTTTAAGAAGATATTAACCACAACAGGAAGTGGTCCTGCATTGGTACGGCCACAACTAATTGAACCTAAGGGTGAAATCGTCAACTCGTTTATGAAAAAAATGTGTTAATTTTTCATGTATTAAAAAAAATTTATACTCGCTTAAAATTTTGCTGGAGTATTAAGCAAAATCTCTTATCAAACGCATCGACTTTTGTAGTAACTACAAATCCCAATTCAGGCCTCTAAGTGACAATTTTTGTGCCCAAATAGCCTTAATGTCTTAAAACTAATTCATGTGCCCGCATAAGTTCTGCATAGGACTCATCATAGCGCCCCAATTGCTTCAACATTTGCGCTGCTTGATAGTGAAATTCTGCACTATTTGGATTAATTTTAAGTGCTTCTTTGTACTGACTTAACGCTTCACTAAAGCGTCCGATTTGAGCAAGTGCAGCTCCCCAATAACCATGTGCTTCAGGGTAGTATGAGTTAAGTTTAACAGCCCTATCAAAATGCTCCCAAGCTAAGTTTTCTTGATGAATAAAAACTAACGCAAGTCCTAGATTTGCTTCAGGTTCTGCAAATTCTGGATTATATTTTATTGCCGCTTTGAAGTGCTCAATAGCTACAATAAAATTACCTAAATTTGCATAAGCACTGCCGAGATGATATTCAATTTGAGCGTCAGATGGATGTATTTTCAGTGCACGTACGTAATGAGTGATTGCTAAATCATATAACTGCCTGTCAGCAAGTGAATTGCCCCAATTCAATTCCGTTTCATAAAAACTCGAATCGATCTCAAGTGCCTTGGAATATTCCTTTTCCGCATTTTCCCACATCCCAAGTTTAGCATAGGCATTGGCTAAATTATTATGCGAATGCGCATAGTTAGGATTATATTTTATCGCTAGCTGATATTGTTCAATAGCTTCCGTAATTTTACCCGATTTAGCTAATTCAACACCAAGATTATCATGCGCTAGCCATGCTTCAGGATTTTTTGCGAGTGTTGATTTATACAGAATGTCCAGGTTGCTGAATGTCTTAGAGTAAGCATACGTTTTCCAACCGAGAAAGCTTAATAAAAGCACAAAAAAGAGGTATCCACAGATACGAAGACTAATTTTAAGTTTTGAATAACAGGCAGTTATAAATCCCGCGCATAAAACAAATAACCATAAACTAGCGAGATATTGAAAGTGATCAGCAACGTATGAAAAAACGAAGGGGTATACATTAAAAAACCCTAAAGCTGGAAATAAACTAACACCAAAACCAAAAACGCACAAAACGATGCCAGGTATGCGGTTACGATAATAAATGAGTGTAATTAGTAACACAGAAACCAGAGCTATCCCATACCACTGAGAGTAATCGATATGCCATCTTGGATAGATAAACATTAGCTCTGACGGCCATAAAAGTTTAGCGACGTAAAACCAGATAATACGCCCAGCTAATATAAATCGCTCTAAAAAATTGAGTTCAAAAGCACTCCCCTGTGCTCCTACGTGATGCGTCTCTAGCCAAGCTGTTCCAAGTCCAACAGTACACCCAACTACTATCCAAGGCAGCAAGGCTAGTAGATCGTGCTTTATATTTCTATAACCGTCTCTCCATAAGGAAATTAAAAGAATAGAAATAGGCAAAGTAACGGTTACCGACTTACTTAAAATTGCTAAAATAAATATACAAGTCGCACTGACATACAGCCCAAGACTTCTTTTCTTTTGAAACTGAAAAAACACAATAAGCGCTACTAAATAAAACACTGTAGATAGCGTATTCTTTTGCTCAGAAATCCAGGCAACTGTTTCAACCCCCACGGGATGTATAGCAAATAAGACAGCACTAAGCCATGCGGTTAAGGATGCAGACTCTTCAGACACTCTACCAGCGAGTAGTTTCTTAACGGCAATCACTAAAAGTAATGCTATTAAAATATGTAATACTAGATTAACACTATGATAGCCGAGGGGTGTATACTTGAAGCACTGATATTGTAACCAAAAGAAGCTATTAAGGACTGGGTAATATTGCTGTGTATAGGTCCAGTTTAACCAAATCTGTTTCAAGCCCTCCCCGTTTACCATGTCGGGCCTGGGCACATGCCCCTCATCATCCCAAATGAAACCAGCAGAGAAAATAGGAAGGTAACTAATAATCGTAATCGCGATTAATCCAATGCATAACAAAGGATCCTTGAAGATACCCAAGCCTCTACGTTGAGTTACCGTGGTTTGGTTATTCATGGAATCAGCAGCTTGCGCGCTAAGGCAAACTCCTCTTCTGCTTGTTTGTTAAGACCCTTATTAAAAAGAGCCACAGCTAAGTTACGATGAGCTGCTCCATAATCTGGTTTAATATCGATAGCCTTACGATAAGCATCAATTGCTAGATCAATATTCTGTTTTCTAAAATAGGTATTACCTAAATTCAGGTATACTTCATAGCGCAAAGGATCCAAGGCTAGTGCTAAATCAAAGTGCTCTATAGCCAAATCTAAGTTACCTAACTTTTGAAATGAAAGTCCGAGGTTATTTTGGGCTAATGCTGAATGCGGGTTTAGTTCTAGAGAACGGGTTAATTCAGTAACTGCTCCACGATAGTTTCCCTCTTTAAGAAGGAGCCTACCTAAATTATAATGTGCACCTGAGAACGTTGGATCCAATGCTATAGAACGTTCGTAGGATAATTTAGCTTCGCCCAGTCTATTCTGACGTTCAAACACATCACCTAGATTAGTTAGTACTTCTGCAGAATCTGGTTTTAATTCACTCGCTCTAGATAACTCAAGGTATGCCTTATCTAGCTGTCCAGATTGTATATAAAAACGGCCTAAATTATTATGAGGCAACCAAGCACCAGGAGCACGCTGCGTCGCTATTTTCCATAACAAATCTGAACTATTAAATACTGCAGCATAGCTCTGATCTATGATTAAGACTCCCGCGACAAGCCATACTCCAATACATAATAGTACTGCACGTAATTTTTTACTCTTTGCCCATGTTTCCCAAAGTAAATCGGCAATCAAAGCAATGAGAGCACTAAATCCAACAAGACTTACATAAGCTAAATGATCAGCTCTAGGTGCAACCCGTGAATAAGCCAGAGGTAAAATACCTAGTACGGGCAACAAATGTACACCTAACCAAATTAGACTAAGCGTTATAAGAGGATATCTTTTATGTGTTAATGTAACGCCCAGAATAAAAATTATAGTTAAAATAACCCAAGCCAGCGCCGAAGAATGCTTCCATCCTAAAGAGTCATAAACTGGACTTAAGTTAAGTGGCAGTAGATATGATTTAAGATAAAGTAGCGCAATTGGTCCCGCCTGCAGGAGACGATCACTCAGTGTAGAAGTTAAGCTAACCCCTAACATTGCTCGTTGTTTTTGAAAAAACAGTGCCACTATGCCAAACACTAAAGCTATACCAACATAGATAAGAGATACTTTCACTAATCGTGTGCGTTTAGAATTTAGCGCATATAATATAAATACAACGGGTAACATAATTCCTGACACTTTAGCCAAGAGTGAAAGGGTAAAGAAAATAACCGATATAAGCAGTGAGCTCTTTTTTTCTAACTCCTTATAGGAAATAAAAGCATTAATACTTAACAGTAATAAGGGAAGTGATACGACACTTTTAAATTCTGAAATCCATGCAACCGATTCTATAACCATAGGATGAATCGCGAAACTAAGAGCAGCAATCCAAGCAAGCTTCACTTCTAAGCGGACTAAGATCTTCCAGATTAAAAATGAGGATATTATGTGTAAGGCTAAATTGATTAAATGATAACCAGTCGTGTAATTACCAAACGTATGCCAAAGTATCCAATTAAAGGTATCTTTAAGTGGATAGTAATCTAAACCTTGTGGCATAGCCCAACACTTCCACCAACCAGAAGAATCACGAACCCATAGGTTATTAAATAACTCTAATTCATCATCCCATAACCAAGATCCATGTATTGCTGGCCACAGAGCCCACGCCCCTGCAGCAATCACCAATAACACTATTCCCATGCGCTCTATATTAGGATAAGTTTTACTTTGCTTAGTCATTTACTGATTTGAATTAGCTAAAATACGATTAACTTGCTCTAAGTTACGTAGCGCCTCGTGATAGCCAGGTTTTAAATTAAGTGCTGTCTCAAATTCTTTTTTTGCCTCAACCATACGACCCATTTGAGCATACACTCCTCCTAAATTATTGTGAATGTCTGCAGAATTAGGTTCTAAATGAATCGCTTCTTTAAACTGTACTGCCGCTTCTGAATAATAGCCTAACTCAGCTAACACACCTCCATAATTGACCCTCGCGTCAACGAGATTGGGCTGCATCTGTGTAGCTACACGATAAAACTCAAGGGACTCTGAATGCCTACCATGATCCAATAGAGCATTAGCAGCACGATAAGCTACATTTCCAAGCGCCTTTCTTTCGAATATGCTCGTGGGTGGAGTACTGATTGCCACGTGATAGCAGGTTACGGCTTCGTCTATGCGCCCTTCCCTTACAAGCAAATTACCTAAATCAACATTAGCATCCATATAGGCAGGTACTAACTTTATTGATTCCTTGTACATTATCTCTGCATTTTTTAAGTCTCTGATCTCAGCTAAAGCATTCCCATAATTATTGAGCGCTCCAGCGTTATAAGGTGCTTTAAGCGCAACATCTTTCCAGAAGTTAAGAACACTTAAGTAAACCGTGTTACGGTTATACGTAGTAGCAACCAGTGCGGTAATAGCACTAAAACTTAGAATAGAAATAAGGAAAAAATTCAGAATTGAATTTCGGGTAAATCGCTTAATAAAAAAGTAGATAAGACTAGTAACACCAACTATCACTCCAACTAAGGGCAGATACATTCTATGTTCTGCAATAATCTCTGTAGAGACAGGAACAAAACTGGAACTAGGTGATAGAATAACAAAAAACCATATACCGCAAAAACCCCATGGCGAACGCCTAAACGTCAATATCAAGGTCGCACCTAAAAGTAAGACTAAAACAAAAAGAGAGAAAAAGATTTCAAACCCACTACCGCCTAAAATACGTCCGTAATCGGCAATAAGACCTGCAGGCCAAACAGCTAATTTTAAATATATACCCAAAGCTTTGATTTGCGTGAATGCATAAGCCCACCAACTCACAGACGAAGAAAATCCTGCAGTACCAGCTCTATCTCCAGAACCTGTGACAAGGACAGCTAACGCAATCCAAGTTAAAACCAAGAGCAGATAATATGTTTTTCTTTTCGCTACTATTTCAGAGAAGTTTTTCCCAACAAAGAACCAGTCGTAAACGAAGATAATAAATGGTGCCGTAACCATCACCTCTTTTGTCCCCATTCCAAGTAAACAAGCACCCAAGCTGAGCATACACCAAAACAAAGAATTAGTACTACTGTACCGTATAAATGCATAGAGGGTGAACAAATAGAAAAGTCCCATCAAAGATTCAGCCCTTTGACTTAAATATGTAACAGATTCCGTATTAAGAGGGTGAACCGCCCAAAGCAGTGTTACTACTATGGCAAAAAAATTACATTGATCAATCGTAGCTGCAGACAGTTTTGTAAGCGTATATCTTAAAATGCCGTATAAACAAAACGCTGCTAAGAGATGAATAGTAAAATTACCTACATGAAGTGCTAATAGACTTTCTCCTAGTAGTGCACGGTTTAAAGCAAAACTAAAATTTGTAATAGGACGACCTGCAATTGGTGTACCATTATGTGGTGGTGACAATGAAGCTATAAGCGAAGTTAGCGTTGGATTTTCGGCAAACGTACCGTGATCGTCTAATACCCAAACCCCCTTAAAACTATTTAAATAAGCTAATATTAAAGCAGTAAATAGAACCAAGAGGCTGACCACTACCTTTAGCTGGTGCTGACCGCCCAAGGGCTTAGAAGCTCGTTTAAACTGAGGTGCTTGCACACTAGCAATGAAGGACTAAGAAGGCTTTGTGCGCACGTAAAAAAAGGCCGTACATTTAAGTACGGCCTTTAAAAATAAATTATAACTTATTTTAAAGTTATAGCTTAGAACTCAAAGCGTGCACCGATTTGAGCTGTCCAACGTGACATATCGGAATAGGTCGATGGAGTGCCTAATGTTGCTGGATTAAACGTATAAATGAACTGATTTGTTGAAGCATTTAAGAACGTACCAGCGACTGTGCGTGTGAAGTATGAGTTGCTGTAATTAGTAACTGTACCCCATTGCTTATTTAGCATGTTACCGAAGTCAAAGCAGTCAGCAAACAAGACTAAACGTGAATTTCCAATTGATGGAACTTGTTGCTCAACGTGTAAGTTAACAAAGTGCTCCCAAGGTGCATAAGAACTATTACGTGGAACAACTGTACCAGCATATTTAGCTAAATCAGGTGTATTAGCTAAGAATTGGAAGAATGCTGATTCTTCTGCAGCACTACCCCATGTTACCTTAGGATCGTTTGGACCTGTTGGAACATAGAATAATTGCTCACCAGATAGACCGCTACCTGATGCATCACCCTTAAATACATAGCTGTAAGGTTGACCAGTTTGAGCAATAAGCTGTGACGAAATGGTTGTCGCTGAGTTCTTAGCATTGAAGAACTTGAATTGACGTGTGAGTGTTACAACAAACTTATCTGGTGTAGCATACTCAGAACGGTAAGCGATATTGTCATTTGGGTTAACAAATGGGAAACCACCGTAGTTACCAGAAGCTGTTGAAGAACCTTCTGGTTGAACAGCAGTTGCATGGGTATGGCTATATGCAATCGAATAAGCCCAACCATCTTTTAGAGGATGGCGGATTTGTAAGCTATAAGCTTGGCTAGCACCTTTGTTCGTATTTTGAAGTGTATATACAGGACCTGTTGCAGGATTTGCAGATAAGGTTGTGCTGCTAATTGAACTTGTGCTTGTGCTACCACCTGTTGGTAGTGGGCTTAAGTTGTAAGAACCTAAACTTCCTGGAGTAATGTTACCATTATAGTGGATAGCACCATCTGGTAAAATTGCAGGACCTGAAGAAGCAAGCTTTAGATTAGCGTCTGTAGTAAATACATCCTCATTAACTTGAGCTAAATCGATATTAGCTGATGCAACTAAATCCCAGAAGCCTAGCTCACGATCGATTGCTAGATTTTCTTTCCATTGTGAAGGAGCTTTGAAGTTTGGAGCTACTACGTCATAGGAAGGAACTGCAGTTGATGCTGTACCAGGTATAGAAGGAGGAACAGGGCCTGTGAAGGTATATCCTGGGATAACTGCTGTTGTAGCTGCTGAAGAGCTAGAACCAACTGTAGTTGTATTGAGCTGACCTGCATTATTGAATGAGTTTTCAGTCCAAACTACAGGATTAGCACCAACAAATAATCCAGCACCACCACGAATCTGTGTCTTCAACTTAGAAGGTACTTGATACGTGAAACCAGCACGTGGAGAAATCGTATAATGGCCATTGATTGTGCCATCATTACGATAGCCATAAGTGTTTACGAATAGTTGGCTTAATGGAGGATTTTGTGGTTCGTAAGGATAATCCATACGAGCACCAAATACTAAGCTTAAGTTATCGTTTACACGCCATGTATCACCAATAACTGGAGCAATCATCATAGCATAGTAGTGTGATACTGCTGAAGAGATTGTGAAACCAGGATAGGTCGTTTCTTGTACACCATAAGTTGGTGTTCCGTTTAAGTAATCTTGTACAGTAGCGAATGTGAAGCTACCTAAGGTGTTTGGAATAAACGTATCAGTATAACCTGTACGATCGAAAGTAACACCGAACTTAATTGTATGATTACCGATTGAATAATCAGCTAAAGCATGTTCTTCCTGCTCCCAGGTATAAACATTGTTTGTTTGATATGCCCAATATTGACCTAAGAAAAGTGCAAAAGGAGCTGTACCGCCGTTTAAGCTAGAGCCTGGTACGTTATCAATCGTGATAGCTGGGAAATCTGAACCGTTTAATTGAGCTGTACCGTTATAGCGCTTATAGGTACCTTCAATTTCAGTATGTAGTGATGGAACAATCGAACTCCAATCGCTTGTTAGCTTTGCTGTATAAGATTGGTCAGAACGGTGAGTATTGTACCACGAAGCGCTAAGAGATGTTTCATAGCTAGCGGTGTAATTATAGAAGTTTGGAGCTTCACCATCTGTATGACGGAATGTGAATTCAAATTTGTGAGCGTCACTGATATTCCAATCAATTTTGCCTACAAAGTTTTGCTGCCAGCTATGATTAACAGCTTGGAAAGTACCAGGATTAAAACCGTAAGAGGATTCAGTCTTTTGGATAATTTGGGTATAAACGCCACCTGAATTATCAGGAATAAAATTCTGGGAAGGTGCTGCTGCAATTTGACGGAATGCATCATAACCTAAGAAGTAGAATAATTTATCTTTGATGATCGGTCCACCGATTGTGAAACCTGTCGTGTGAGCTTGTAATGGCTCATGAGCACCTAAAGAACCTGGAACTGGATTAGGACCACGGAAGCTTGTTCCTTCGTATAACTCATAAGCTGAGCCATGTACTGAATTTGTACCTGACTTTAGAGTAGCATTGAGAAGACCGCCGGAGAAACCACTGAAAACAACATCGTATGGGCTTAGATCAACGGATAAAGACTGAATCCATTCTGGAGGAAGTGGATTACGGAAACCTGCATAACCGTTTGAATTTAGACCGAAATTATCTGTTGCTGATACACCATCGATTAAGAATAAGTTTTCACGAGGATTTTGTCCTGCAAAGCTTACGGTAAATTGTGAGTCAGATGGGCTAACCTGCATTACGTTCGCGCGTGGATCTAAATTTTCGTAATCTTGAACGTCACGGCGTACTGTTGATGTTGAAGCAATATCCTTAGCACTAAACGTAGTACCAAAGCTCATATTACCTGCACCGAAAGTTGTGTCATCAGAACTTGCAGCAACTTTAACCGTTTCTAATTTCACAACCGATGTATCGATAACGAAATTAGTACGTAAGTGAGCAGAAACGTCTAGATAGACATTGTTCTGTGTTTCGCTGCCTACTGCGCTGGAAACAGTAACTGTATAAGGACCGCCAGCTTTTAAGCCGTCGATATCATACTGACCATTTGCTCCAGTAAGTGCAGTTGCCTTTGAACCTGTGTCAACGCGAAGTGCAACAACTGTAGCACCTGCGATTGGTTTACCGGATGAGTCGGTAACGAATCCGTTGATATCCGAGCTAGTTACACCCTGTCCGTAAACAGAAGTTGTAACCGCTAAGCTGAGGACAGCGACTGCCATCAACAATTTAGTGAGATGTGATTTTAACATAGTATGTGTGTGTATGTGGTCCTGACTAATACAAAGTATAGCTGCTTCAAAACAATGTAGCTTCAGATACAAAGTCAACGCCTGATGGTATTTGTAACAGACTTGTTTTATAAAGTACTCAATTGTTACGAAAATTTATAAATAACTGATAATCAATAATTTATAAATACGTAACAAAAGGATAGTTTTGTAAGATTTTAACCACGAGGAGGTTAAAATAGTACAAGAAAAAAATATCCGTAATTAAACCGCTATTCTTAATTATCCCCGGCCTTACGCTTTAAAAGTTCAGCATGCAGATAGGTATCTGGCTTTGCGTGACGCCAAGCAGTTAACCAAAGGCTACCTAACATCTCACCACCACGAGCAAGTTGATTTTTTATAAATACCCTACCTTCAGCACTTTCTGCACCTTCTCCTTTAAGTTTACCTTCCTTCTCAAGCTTATAAAGCGGTTCAACAAGAGTATAGCTACCTTTCATGTAATCAATAGTAGCAACGAAAACAGGGTCTCTATGATCGCCACGAGGAGCCATATTCAAGGATTTGACCTCCTTAATGAGTGGTTTCACTTCCTCATAAGTAATTCCTGCTTTTGCAATAAAACCACCATCAATCCATCCATGTATAGCATAGTCGGTAGTATAACCATTTGGATTATCCCCTACCCAACCATGATGATGAATCGTTGCATGGAGTGGCTGCGCTCCGTCTCCAACATAATGACTCATTATTCCCATCATATATATGATGTTAGCTTCTGCATTTGCCACCTCATCAGGCCGTCCCGCTTCTTGCAGCGCTTTTAAGTATGAAAAGGCAGATTCAATTTTTGCTTCATATTCAGCAACTGTCCATGGAAGCATACCGCACCACTGACGTGTATGATCATAATTTTTTGCATTTGAAGCAGGGAAGTTCTCTGGATGAGCTTTTCTTCCAGCAGCAAATTGACCCACAAAGTCATATCTAAAATCTGTGAGTGAATCGATATTTAGTCCTGCAGCAGTTACATCCTCTAAATCGATATAATGGTCTAATCCGTTGTACTGCTGTAGTGGATAGTCATGCGTATTACGCCAACGATCAGGCTCACCACTTAAGAAAGCGATGCGTTCACGAGCTTCAGGGGTTTTAGCCCAAGCAGGGAAGTCACTAGGGAGTGAATCAAGCGCAGTTAAAGCAACAATACGGTGCCCTGGATAATTCCAAGCAAGAAGAGAACTAGATAAAACAAAACTGCTTACTAAGCTTAGAAGCAAACGTGTGTAATATTTTTTCATAGCAAAATTTTAAATTAAGGACGGGTCGGAGTTAACCTTTGTACTTCAGGTTTAGTAATACTGGAGGACCTAAATGATGGTTTCAATCGCTCAATACATCTAACATATGAAGCAACTCCAGAAGCAAGCGACTGAGCTATTAACTGCCTAAAGGCTGGTTGAGCAACACGTCCACCTTCTGAATCACTTGAGAGAAACGCGGATTCTACTAAAACAGCCGGACAATTTAAGCCGCGAAGTGCACCTAAATGTTTTGATTTAAGCCCACGGTCGTCAGTATGCAAACCGTTAAGCACTTCTCGGTGAACACATTCGGCAAGGACCGCACTCCACACATCAAAACGATTTACAGGAGATGCATAACTTTCTCTGTCATTTAATCTGTCGTTCCAAGATTGATCGGAACGCTGACCTGCTAAAGGAAAAGTAATGATTTCAGTACCATGAATTCGTGAGTCACCAGGGGGACCTGCGTTAAAATGAATACTAATAAACAAATCAGCCCCAGCCATATTAGCAATTTCAGCACGCATTTTAAGATCTACAAATTGATCTACATCACGGGTCAAAACAACTTTATAGCCTGCAGTTTCTAAAATTGACTTTAGACGTTTAGCTACGTCTAAAACAAGTATCTTTTCCCTTAATCCAAGACGAGGATTGCCCATGCCCGTATCCGTTCCACCATGACCTGGATCGATAACAATAACATGAGGCAAATTAGGTGGATTTACACATAACTGAGGGGCAACGATAGCCGTTAGACGCCTCGTATAGTCATTAAGACTTACATATAATCGACCCGTTCTAGATAAAACAGGATCTCCTAAAAATACGCGCAGTCCATCGACTAATGTTTCACGACTTTCAGAAGCTAAAATAATACGATGCTCTTGATTAAATAAAATAACCCCAGGTCTAGATCCCGGAGCCCCATGATTTGTATAACTTACCTTCATGCCAAGATGTGATGCCACATCTAATGCACTCACATAACTTAATCCATCAAAGGTAAGTATAGCCGGATTACTCGCTTTAAGTGATAAAGCTAAAAGTAAAAAAAGTAATAGGCAGCGAAACATCGCTGGATGATATAAAGCGTAGCTTTCTAAAACTTAAGAATCAGATTCATCATCGGAATCGCTATCACTTTGATGCGGTTCCTCTTCGAGCTCTGGTTCATTTTCATTAATAAACTTCGGCTTACGCTTATTAACAGGAAGCGGTGTTAACATCACATGGATATTACGACCGATCAGTTTAGGTTCAGCATCAGGATGTCCCATACCAGACAAATCAGCGACTGCCTTTTTAATAACAGAAAAACCAATATCCGTATGAGCCATTTCACGACCACGGAACTTTAGCTTTAATTTAACTTTATTTCCGTGTGCTAAAAACTGCTCACTGTGACGCAGTTTTGTATTAAAATCATGCGGCTCAATACGGGCACTAAATTCAATTTCTTTAATCTTACTTGCAGTCGTTTTATTATGAGACTGCTTCTTTTGCTCCTCATAGACATACTTACCAAAGTCCATGATACGACAAACCGGTGGTGCTGCGTTTGGAGCAACCTCCACAAGATCGAGACCTACCTCTAAGGCCAAGTTAACAGCTTTAGCTGTATCTAAAATACCAAGCTGTTTACCTTCAGGTGATATAACACGCACCTGTGGCACTTTAATACGGTGATTACGACGAATCGCGGCGAATGGGTCTACAGCGCGGCGAGGATATTGGGAAGGACGTGAACCGGGTGCACCGGAAGAAGGAGACGAAATAGCCATCAATTAGTTTGGTGAATAGTAATCAGGTAAGAAAAAATGATGCCGATTTAGCTACGAAGACAATCATTAAAGTGTAAAAAAGTGAACTATCATACATTGCCTTAGATGATGCCTAAACGCTGAAACTCTCTCCACATGAACAACTTGCCTTAGCGTTGGGGTTTGTAAATTTGAATCCGCCACCTATCAATTTATCTGAAAAATCGATTTCGGTACCCTTCAAATAAAGGGCAGTCTTAGAATCTACGAGCACGTTAACCCCGGCACTTTTTACTAAAATATCCCCTTTTTTAGGTTCAGCAGTGAACTTAAGCTTATAACTTAGCCCATTACAACCACCACCACTGATAGCTACGCGCAAATAGGTACCCTGGCCTTCACGAGCAATAAGAGCTGTTGTTTTCTTACCCGCAGCTTCTGATAAGCGAACAAGCATTTCCGTGCCTTCACGCACCTGCACGGGCGGATTAGCCGTTAATGTGGATTGTTCTAAGCTCATATAAGATCAGGCAATTAAACGGAGGCTTCTTTAAAACGCAACAGAGAGCGTGCTATAGTTACAGCGTTTCCAAAACTTTTAGCACTAGCTATACCCTTACCTGCAATTGCGTAAGCAGTACCATGATCAGGACTCGTTCTAACAAATGGAAGACCTAGAGTAACATTTACAGCCTGATCAAAATCAACGGTCTTAAGAGGAGCAAGTCCTTGGTCGTGAAAAAGAGCTACAATAACATCAAACTCACCGCGTAAGTGTCTGGCAAAAAGGGTATCAGCCGGTTCAGTCTTAGAAAGTAGAGGATACTTTTTACGAAGCTTATCTAAAATCGGATTAATGATTTGCATTTCTTCGTTTCCCATAAGCCCCGCTTCTCCAGCGTGAGGATTTAGTCCACAGACACCAATACGCGGCTCTACGTGATGCGTTTTAAGAGCCGTGACTAAATAGTGAGCAGCTTGAACTGCTCTTGTGAAATTTTCTTCCGTAAGTTCATTTGGCACGGCTTTAAGTGGAATGTGCCAACTTAAAAGAACTACATTCATTAATCCTCCACTAAAAGCCATGGTAGGATCACCACCTCCCCATGCATCAGCAAAAAATTCAGTCTGCCCAGGAAACTTCCAACCAATAGCCGAAAGTTTTTCTTTGGAAATAGGTCCAGTAACAACACCACCGAATGTGTGATTTTTACATCCTTCTGCCGCTTTTGACATAGCAGCCCAAGCAAGAAGTGCACCTTCAGGATCAGGTTTACCTGGAGTCGCATAATATTCTGGGAGACCAACGGGAATTTTATCTACAGAAGCCGGCAATGACTGAAGCCAAGTTGCTGGCCCTATAACTGAAATCTGACTTAAGTCAGTTGTCTTCTGATTAAGCCACGCAGCAATAATTTCTGGTCCAACACCTGCAGGATCTCCACATGTCAAAGCAAGCCTACTACTCATGCATTTTCCTCGTGATCAGATAATGCGTTACGCAACTGTACAAAACCACGTTTACCTGAATTAAAGAATTCTAGAAAAGTAAGCGCTTCTTTCGTTTTAAATTGGCCACTTGCTTGAGCATCACTTGCTGCCTGCTTTTGATTGCCAGGCTTAGCGTAAACTAAACGAAACGCTAATTTAATTTCACTAATAGCATCACGGCTATATCCACTGCGTTTAAGTCCTAAAAGATTTAGTCCTACAGCTTCACTACGTTCGACAGCCATCGTGTAGGGAGGAATATCTTGAGTAATACGACTTAAGCCGCCGACCATCGCTCGCTCACCAATACGTGAAAATTGGTGGAAAGCCGATGCACCACCTAAAACCACATGATCACCTACTGTCACATGACCAGCCAAAAGTACCGCATTTGCTAGCACCACATGGTTTCCAACACTACAATCATGAGCGACATGAACTCCTGCCATGAGTAGACAATTTTTCCCAATTGATGTCACTGAGTCTGCAGAAGTACCTCGGTTAATTGTTACGTTTTCACGTATTTTGGTATCAGATCCAACTTTAACGTAAGAAGCAGAGACACCATCAAACTTTAAATCCTGCGGATCGCCACCTATGACGGCAAACGGATGAACCACGACACGGTCTCCCAATGTCGCCCAGCGTTTAATAATCGCATAGGGATGAATTTCACAATCTTGCCCGATTTGTGCGCCAGGTTCAACGATTGCGGTTGGATGTATTAATGTCGGCATTCGGAAGAGTTAATTGTGGATCTTGAAATAAATCGTAATTCTTTAAAATACGAATCATTTGAAGTGCATCACTTTTACCATAACTGCGGTTGGTTTCTACTTTGTCGATTAAATCTAAAAGCATAGAGCGAAACGAGATAATACAATCGACACCTTTAGATTTCAAAAGTTCAACACTTTGACTTCTAAAAGGCTCGGCCGTTGGCAAAGCAGGTAAGACTAAAACTTTTGTTAAAACACCCATTGAGGGCTCCGCTTGGTCTAGAGCAAACAAACGGTTCACTTCTTTAAGCACATTATCTTCTAAGAAGCTAAAAATTTTCTCAGGCGCGTTCCTTAACATGGCAGGAGAAAACACATCCGTATGCCAAGGTTTAACAGCGATCATTGCACGCTGTATATATTTTAACTCACTCGGGAATAAGAAAAAGTCAGGCTTTCTCGCTCCTTTGCGCCACGTTGGATTATAAACCAGTAAATCAACTTCTTCGTCACTTGTTTTCTTACGTGCTTGAACATGATATTTACGAACCTGCCTAACAAAAAATCCATTTTGTTCAAAGTATTCACGAACTATACTTTCGTCGATGGCAGACATGAAAAAGACAATAATTGGGAATGAGTTATTTAGAGTATCACTACACGCAAGATCTTGAACTGAATTACCCCAACTGACAATCGATTAACGAGCACCGATTTCTTTAAAAGAAGCCTCAGCTAGCGCCAAATCCACCTTGGAATTAACTTCTGCACTACCAATTTGCTTTAAAACAATAAAGCGTAACGAACCAGCTTTATTCTTTTTATCACGTGTAGTTGCCAGCATAAGATCCGCTAGCGCTAGTGGCTTAGATAATACAGCAGGTAGAGCGTGCGCTTTCACAACACGCTCAACACGGCTAACATCATCTAAACTTATATAACCTAATTTATGCGATAGGCGTGCTGCCGCACATAAACCAATAGCCACCGCCTCTCCATGCAAATAGGTACCATAACCAGAAACATTTTCTATCGCATGAGCAAACGTATGTCCTAAATTGAGCAAAGCTCTACCTCCCTGTTCAGCGAGCTCCTTTTCATCTTTTTCTACGATTGAAGCTTTACTTACGCAGCAGCGCTTAATCACCTGTGTCAAATCCGATGAAGTCGGAGTAATTGGAGATTTTTCCAAGTGCTCAAATAACGTTTTATCGCAGAGTAGACCGTACTTTATTACTTCCGCCATTCCTGCAGCAAATTCACGGCTAGGTAACGTACTTAAGCAGCCCGTTGATATATAAACTGCAGTTGGTTGATGAAAAGCCCCAGCTAAATTTTTACCGGATTTTAAATTTATTCCCGTTTTTCCTCCAACGGAACTATCAACCATAGCAAGTAACGTTGTAGGAATTTGTATAAATGAGATACCACGTAAATAACTTGCTGCAGCAAATCCAACAAGGTCTCCAATCACACCACCACCAAGAGCGATAACAACTCCGCCCCGGTCTAATTTATTGAGAGACAAGAAATCTAAACACTGCTCAAGTCCGGTGATTGATTTTGCTTTCTCACCAGGAGCTAAAATAAGTCTTGGAATTTCAGTTCCTAATCTATCGAGAGTTTTAGCTAGTGCGACTACAACATGTTCATCTGTTATTAAAGCAACTTTACGTCCCTGTTTTTGCAGTTGCTGAATATGGTCAAGTAATAGACCACTTAAGTCTTCTCCAAAGTGAATCGGATAAGACCTTTCAGCTAAGTTAACTGTAATAGCATCTGCCATTAGTAAACAAGAGAACACAAGGTAATGTCATTGGTCAATATTCGTTGAGTTTATCGACCCATTAAGTGAAACCTAAGTTACTACACCTCGTCTTACATCTTAGCTATGAGCTTTTCACTGCGCTATACCCTAATTGCAATTTTTATTTGTGTAGGTACCAACCTTAGTTTTGCACAAGACCCCCTAGCACACCTCAAAGCAGGGCACCCAAAACTGTTAATTTCAGATGAAATGGTAAGCTATGATATCGAATCTGCAAAAACAGACCCGCTTCGTGCTGCGCTTAATAAACGTATTATTGATAATGCTAAAAAGATGGTCGGTGCAGCTCCTATTAAACATGTTTTAATCGGTCCACGCTTACTCGATCAAAGTAGACTTGCTATTGAGCGCATCATGACTTGCGCCATGGCCTATAAATTAACGCATGACACCCAATTTCTTAATCAAGCAAAGTATGACTTAATGACTGTATGCCAATTCAAGGACTGGAACCCTAGTCATTTTCTTGACGTAGCTGAAATGAGTTTTGCTGTTTCGATTGGCTACGACTGGCTTTACTCAGACTTAAATCAATCAGAGCGATCCCTCATTAAGGAAGCACTTCTAAACTATTCACTTTCTTTTGCAGCACCAGCTTATGACAAAAAAAGTGCTCCAGATAAACGTGTTTGGTTTTCGAAAGCAGAACACAATTGGAATCAAGTATGTAACGGCGGTTTACTTAGCGCAGCATTAGCACTCAGTGATGAAAAACCAGACTTGGCGCGCCTTGTGATTAATGGAGTGAGAAAATCCTTACCCCTAAGCATGCATGCATATGAGCCTGACGGTGCCTATCCCGAAGGCCCAGGCTATTGGACCTATGGAACAACCTATAATATTATTGCCATTAATCTCATGCAAAGTGCCCTTGGCACGGACTTTGGTTTAAGTGACGCACCAGGCTTTAATAAAACGTATCTTTACCGTATGGCAATAGCTAGCCCTTCGCATTATAGCTTCAACTATTCTGATGGAGGCGAAGGTTTTGAAGCTTCTCCCGCTTTTACATGGCTTTCAAATAAGGCAGGTTTTCAACCAGCAATTCAACAAGCTAGAGAGGAACTAAAGCGAACACTGGGTGGATCTAGAAATCGTTTTCTTGCACTCAATGCCCTATGGTTCCCTGAAGAAAATAAAAACAAAACAACTTCATCAGTTATTGCTGAAGACTTACACTTTAGAGGTCCTGCTGACATCGCGTTATTTCGCAGTAGTTGGAATGATCCCCACGCTATTTTCCTAGGTCTACGTGCAGGACTTAATACAACCAATCATTCCCACCTAGATCTAGGATCTTTTGTGCTCGATTCAGATGGCGTAAGATGGGCTGAAGATTTAGGACCTGATAATTACAATCTACCAGCCTACTTCGGAAATAAACGTTGGACTTATTTTAGATTAAACAACTTTAGTCACAACATCATTACGCCGGACAAAACCCTTCAACACTATCCTGCCCTTGCTCCTATTGTTGCTTTTAAAAGTACCCCAAATGAAGCCTATGCAATTACAGACCTAAGTAAGGTATATCCAAATACTGCAGAAAGATTCATTCGCAAAGTAGCCATCTTGGATCGCAGTCGTGTACTCATACAAGACGAGTTAACTAACATTAATAAAGATACGGTACTGCATTGGAGAATGATGACACGCACGCGCCTTAATGAGTCCACAAACTCAAACGAGCTGACACTACGACAAGACGGGCATCACCTGAAGATGCAAGTGATTGAACCTAAAGGAGCAACTTTCACTGTCTTAGCTGCTACACCGCCTAGTGAAGATGAAAAGCAAAACGAAAAAGATCATTTAATTGAAGTAAACGTTCCTGCTTCATCACATGACCACCTTGTAAGGATAGTCATACTTCTAAGTCCAGAAGGTGAAACATGGAAAAAACTAACGCCTCAAGATATAAAACCCATTGAATTTGAGCCTTAAATAACAGGTGGCGCATGTCTTAATCGCCAGTGCGTATACCACCTAATAATGAGTGGACGGATTGTAAAATAATAAAAACCTAAAGCTACTGCCATACCAAGGAGTGCATAGCTAAGTCCTTCGATTGTAGTTGGAACAGCGGGCTTATATACATTAAGCGTAGACCGAGCAGTTTCCCAGTCACAATTTTTTAAAAACACAAAAGGACGTGTAAAAATTGACGCATTTCTTAAACTAGACTCAGCAGCCTGAAGTGAATCAAATCTTTCACTCGATAAACGTAGCAATTGAGCAACACCAGCTGAGCCAGCGTCGAGTGCTTTACCCTCAGTAGAAATAGAAACCCCAGACTGAAGAGCCACACTGCGTACTTCGTCTAAGTGCCGAAGTGCTTCATCCAGTCTGCCACCCAAGCGTTGCAAGTACTGCTGCATAAACTCGGGGGCTTGTGAAAAAACTAACGCACCACATGCGCATAATATACGATCAATAAACTTCTCAAGACCTGAAGCTACTGAAAAGAGAAGTCCTAATAAACGCATATTTCTTCAAATGCTTTATTTAAGGAATATTTGCAACACTGCTACGCAACTAGATTTTTTGCGTGGATAAACACAAAGGATCCCTAGGTCGCTAGCTACTACTTCAAAATATGATCCGCCTTATCTCTGTCTAATTCTTTCTCCCATGAAGCAATCGCCAAAACTGCGACAGCATTACCTATCAAATTAACTATTGCACGTGCTAGTGACATAAATCGGTCAATTCCCAAGACCAAAGTAAGACCTGCTACTGGCACAGTTTGAGTCGAAGCAAGTGTTGCAGATAAAGTGACAAAACCTCCCCCTGTAACAGCTGCTGCTCCTTTAGAGGCGAGCATTAGTACCAGTAACATAACAATCTGCTGCCAAAGATTAAGCGGTGTATCTGTTGCCTGAGCGATAAAAACGGCAGCCATCGTTAAATAGATACTCGTGCCATCTAAATTAAATGAATAACCAGCAGGAACAACAAGGCCTACAACAGGTTTAGCACAACCAAGTGATTCCATTTTAGCCATAAGACCAGGAAGTGCTGTTTCAGACGACGAAGTTCCCAATACAAGTATAATCTCTTCTTTTAAATATTTAATTAAAGGCCAAAGACGAAAACGATTTAATCGCAGCACAGTTCCCAAAACAAAAACGATAAAGATAAGCATAGTAATAATCACGCAGAGCATGAGAGAAAGCAGCGCTAGAAGACTACGACTACCATATTTACCAACAACAAAAGCAATCGCAGCAAATGCCGCCAAGGGAGCAAGACGAACAACAATACCAACAATACGCATCATGACTTTTGAAACTATTTCTAGCAATTCTGTGAGCTTTTTCCCCTTCTCCCCCAAACCAGCAAGTGCAACACCAGTGAGTATAGCTACGAGTAAAACTTGCAAAATTTCACCTGATACAAGCGCACCAAGAAACGTCTTGGGAATCAAATTCATGAAATACTCTAAAGCTGATAATTTTTTAGCAGCTGTTGTGTACATAGCTATAGAACTAACATCTAGAACAGCAGCGTTAGCATGCATACCAGCGCCTGGTTTTATCCAATTCACAACGACTAAACCAATCACAAGAGCAAGCGTTGTGATTACTTCAAAGTACAAAAGAGCAATTAGACCAACTCGGCCAATACGCTTTAGATCACTCATACTACCAATCCCAACAACAATCGTGCAAAAGATAATTGGACTTATCAGCATCGAGATAAGACTAACAAAAGCATCTGCAATGAATTTATAATTCACAGCAGAGGCAGGAAAAAATAGGCCGTACAAGCAGCCTACGATTACGCCAATTAAAACTTGAATATGAAGCGGCTTAAAACGAGAAATCCAGCGCATGGGGTAAATAATAGTTTATAAAATCCTAGCACTTAAAGAACGTCGAGCGAGTTCTCAGCCTATATACTCAAATAATAATTGCTGGTAGTAATTTTATTACTAGCCTAAGTATAATTGCCTATGCCTGAAACAGTAACCTTTGAATCACTAGGAAGACTGCCTACGTTAGGCGATAATGCTGCAGTGGCAATACGTCGCATAGAGCCAGGGACCGAGGTCATACTAAATGGAAACTTAAAGAAATTTAAGACTACCATTCTTGAAGGCCACCGATTTGCTTACAAACCAATAGCTAAAGATGAATCAGTTTTATCATGGGGACTACCTTTTGGAATCGCCACTAAAGGAATTGATGCTGGTGAGAGTATCATCAACGAACTTAGTTTACAGATTTTATCTCAAAGAGATCTAGGTAATGCAGTATTACCAAGCGAAGCTAATTTCAAAAATAGTTCACTTGAATTTAAGTTTAATGAAAATGAATTTAAGCCAGGTAAACAAATTGAGTTAAATCACGACAGAGACAACATAACCTTCGAAGGTTACCTAAGAGAAGGAGCACGTGGCACAGGTACGCGTAATTTTATTGTAGTACTAGGCACTACCTCGATGACTGCATTTTTTGCACGCGCCTTAGCAGAGCGTTTGCAATCATTAGCAAAAGCAAATCTGAATCTTGATGGCATAGTTTCTGTGGCTCATACAGAGGGTGGCACTCAAGACGAACCTCACAATAAAACTCAGTTACTAAAAGCTCTTGCTGGATTTATTGTACATCCAAACGTAGGAGCTATCTTAATTGCAGATCATGGAAGCGAGGCGATTAATAATAAGGCACTAAAGCAGTTCATGCAGGAAAAGGCATATCCACTTGCGAGTGTCACTCATCAATTTATTTCGATTGAAGACAACCTAGATAATGCATTTCAGAATGCACAATCTATCATAACTTCATGGATTCCTAGCGTAACTCAGTATAAAAGAACAAAACGTCCCGTAGCAGAACTTAAGATGGGTTTGCAATGCGGAGGCTCAGATGCTTTTTCAGGAATCTCTGCTAATCCACTTATTGGAGCGGTTGGTAGAGAAGTCGTTCGAAATGGAGGTTTCGTTAATTTAGCAGAAACAGATGAACTCATTGGTGCGGAGACCTACATCCTTAAAAATGTCAAAGACGCAAACACCGTTAAGTCATTTTTAGAAAAGCAAAAACAGTTTAGAGATCGACTTGGCTGGCATGGTTCAACAATCGAAGGAAATCCTTCAGGTGGAAACCGTCTACGTGGATTATACAATATTTTTTTAAAATCACTAGGAGCAGCGACAAAGAAAGATCCTAGTCTTAGACTTGATCAGGTTATTGACTATGCGGAGCCTATGGTTCTTCCAGGTTTCACTTTCATGAACAGCCCTGGGAATGATCTAGAGAGTGTAGCGGGTCAAGTTGGAGCAGGCTGCAACATCATCTGTTTTACAACAGGAAATGGCTCAGTAACTAATTTCCCGTTTGTTCCTACCATCAAAGTAACCTCCACAACACGTAGACATTTGCTACTTGAAAATGAGATGGATATAAACGCTGGCGCATATCTTGACGGAACGCCAATGGATGAACTTTGTCGTTCAAGTTTTGATTATTTGCGCAAGGTTGCTTCAGGTAAATTAACCCAAGGTGAAAAAGCTGGCCATTATCAAGTTTCTATTTGGAGAAATTGGGCACAAACCGACACCTCGCAATTAGAAATCATTAAGCATACTCCTAAGCCAACTGGAAAACCGAGTACCCTATTAAGCTACAAGACTGAGCTTAAAACCCCACCGCTGTTGGCATATCAAAAAAACCAAACAACATGGGCAAATGAACGTGTAGGTTTAATTGTCGCGAGTAGCATGTGCTCAAGCCAAATAGCTCGGTTAGCTGCTGATCACCTCACATCAAAGAAGTTAGGTGGCTTCATAGGCATAAACCGTTTTGTAGCACTCGCTCATTCAGAAGGATGTGGTTTTGCAGGAGAGTCCATGTACCAATTAATGCAACGGACTTTAGCTTCCTATGCACGCCATCCTAATGCAAGTGCCACTCTATTTTTAGAGCATGGATGTGAAAAAATTCCAAATGACGCAATTAGACTTAGCCTAAAACAATCAGGAATTGATCCATCTCAATTTGGCTGGGCGAGTGTACAACTAGACGGTGGAATTGAGCATGTAATCAAAAAAATCGACCAGTGGTTTAGTGAACAATTTAAAGCACTACCTGCACTAGCTAGAACCGAAACAAGTCTTAAAGCAGTTTCACTCGCAATGCTATGTGACAACCCATCTCCTAATGCTCATCTCGCTGAAGCATGTGGCAAAGTTGCTCATGCAGTAGTATCCGAAGGTGGTAAACTCTTTATAGCTAAATCCGATCCACTCTTAAAAACTGAAGCTTTCACAAAACACGTACTAGCAGAAAATAGACCTACAGCTAATTTAAGTTACGGAGAATACGCCCAAACCCATGGTTTTTATATCGTTGATACCGAGAGCTCCCATTTTGTTGAAAATCTAGCAGGCTTAGGTGGATGTGGAGCTCAACTAGCTATGTCTATTAAAGGAAATCAAATAAGACCCAACCATCCACTAGTTCCTCTCTTACAAATCTCCGACACTAATCACTCTTTATCTAGTGATTTACAACTCATAGGCAAAAAGGAAGACGCACAATTATTACTCGATACAATTTGCTCTACTTATAGCGCAACTTTTATTCCATTATCTACTCGGTCAAAAATCAGTGACTTCCAATTAACACGCGGCCTACTTGGCGTTTCGACCTGACAATTAGGCTTTTGTAATTTCAAGATAAAGAGCTTCAACTTTCTTTCTAGCCCAAGGTGTTTTTCTTAAAAACTTAAGGCTCGATTGAATACTAGGATCGTAATTAAAGCACCGAATATTTATACGCTTTCCCATTTCATCCCACCCCAACTCTTCTACAAGGTGTTTTAAGAGAAACTCGAGCGTTACTCCATGAAGTGGATCTTTAGGTTTTTCATCAGGCATAAATCACTCAATTACATTTTCAGTTTTACTATCAAATAAATGAATACGCGATAAATCAATGCGTATAGAAACCTGCTGACCTAATTCGAATTTTTTTCTTGGAAGAACACGCACGGTAAATGGCGATCCATCTTTTTTAACATACAAAAAGGCCTCGGAACCCATTGGTTCAAAACGCTCCACAACCACCTCTACTTCAGTCTGCTCTTCAAGCACCTTACCTTCACTTTTTTCATAAACGTCTTCAGGGCGCACTCCTAATACAATGGCCTTGTTTAGATGTGATTGATAAAGCGATTGCTTAGTTTTTGACAGTGGTAAACGAAAACCTGACTCGTCTACAAAATAAACGGCTCCATCACTTGGTTGTAATAGACCTTTAATAAAATTCATCTGCGGACTACCAATAAAACCTGCAACAAATAAGTTCTTGGGATGATTATATAAATTAAGGGGTTCATCGACCTGCATTATATTACCATCCTTCATCACACAAATACGGTCTCCCATTGTCATAGCCTCTACTTGATCATGTGTAACATAGATCATAGTAGCACTCAGTCTTTGGTGGAGTTTAATGAGCTCCATGCGCATTGAAACACGCATCTTTGCATCCAAATTTGAGAGCGGCTCATCAAACAAAAAAACCTTGGGCTGTCTGACGATAGCACGCCCAACGGCTACTCGTTGACGTTGGCCACCCGACAAGGCTTTAGGTTTTCTATCTAAGTAATTTTCCAAACCAAGTAATTGCGCTGCAGACTTTACACGTGCTTCGATATCTTTTTTTGGCATCGAGCGCATCGTTAAACCGAAGGCCATATTTTCATAAACACTCATATGCGGATATAGCGCATAGTTTTGAAATACCATCGCTATGTCTCGGTCCTTAGGTAATATATCATTAACTTGATTACCTCCAATCGAGATACTGCCAGAGGTAATCGACTCCAAACCTGCTATCATACGAAGTGTAGTCGATTTACCACAACCCGATGGTCCAACAAAAACCATGAATTCATGGTCCTTTATCTCTAAATTAATATGATTAACAGCCGTAACCCCACTTTCACCCTTTTCAGGGTAAATTTTAACTAGGTTGTTGAGAATTACTTCAGCCATTGATTAGTCATTATTTAGGCTCGATTTGGCCTCTTGGGCGAACAAATATCGCAACCTACCTACTATCTTTTCGTTTATGGCTAACAATATCGTAATTCTTGACTGCTTCACGTTAAACCCAGGAGACATGTCTCTAACTCCTTTTGAAAAATTAGGCTCTGTTACCTACTACGACCGTACGCCTGTAAATAAAATTATAGAACGTTCACTGGATGCAGAGATTTTACTCACAAATAAAACACCCCTTTCTAGCGAAACGATAGCTGCTTTACCGAAACTTAAATACATTGGAGTGCTTGCAACTGGTTATAACATAGTCGACGTCAAAGCAGCTAAGGATCGCATGATCCCTGTTACTAATGTACCTGAATATTCCACGCTATCTGTAGCGCAACACGCGATTTCACTACTTCTTGAAATAGTTCAACAAACAGGACACTTATCCAAAACGGTAAATCATGGCAGGTGGTCATCTTGTGCTGATTTTTCATATTGGGACAAATCCCCAATCGAGTTAGCAGGTAAAACGCTGGGTATTGTTGGAGCTGGCAAGATTGGAAAAGCTATAGCCAAGATTGCAGAGGCATTAGAGATGAGAGTCCAATTTGCTACAAGAACTGGCGGGGATAAAGAACTAGAACATGTTTTACGCACCAGCGATGTCATCAGTCTTAATTGCCCTCTTACTACATCGACTAAGGAAATTATAAACGAAAAAACAATCTCATGGATGAAATCTCACGCAATCTTGATTAACACAAGCCGTGGAGGACTTATTCATGAAGGAAATCTTGCCGATGCTTTAAATTCAAACCGCATTGCTGCTGCAGGTCTCGATGTTTTATCTACAGAACCACCTGCTGCCTCAAATCCACTCCTTAAAGCAAAAAATTGCATTATAACTCCTCATATTGCGTGGGCATCAGCCGAAGCAAGATTTAGACTGATACATGTAGCTGCTTCAAATATTGAAGCCTATATAAGAGGTTCCGTAATTAACCAAGTTAACTAGTAAAGAAGTCGTTTATAAAAGACTGTTACAAAAACGTAACTTTAAATCTCTTTTACTGCTATTTCAGGTACTACAAACTTGTTTCACTTTGAAACTGCCTCTTTTAAAATATTTAGCTTGGGTTTATTCCATCGTTTGGATTGCGGCATTCTCGCTGGCTAGTGACGTAACTACCCCAACACAAAATGAATCCTGTACTTTTGTATTTATATCTGACGTTCACTTTGGACTAAAACGCATTAAATTTAGAAATGCAGTTAACGTTCCTGCATACCAAGTAAATCAGGCAATGCTTCAGGTAATTAACTCAAGTAGTAACATTACCTTTCCTAACGATCTAGGCGTAAGCGCAAATAAGAAGATTAATGGTATAGACTTCATGGTAATAACGGGTGACTTAACCAATCGCCAAGAATTGTACCCAGTTAAAATTCAAAGCTCTGCTCTTTCATGGAAAGAATTTGAGGATTGCTATATCCATGGCCTAAAACTCAGGAATCAACAAGGAGAGCCTACACCACTTTACTTAGTACCTGGAAACCACGATGTTTCAAACGCAATAGGTTCTCCGAGCAAATTAATTCCTACAACAGATGCGACGTCTATGACTGAATTGTACAATAGGTACATGCATCCACAAAAGCCACTGGCACCCACTGAGTATAATTATAAAGATAATAAAATATATTACGCAGAAGATATCGGTGGAGCTCATGAAATATTTATTACAATGTGGCCTGATAGCACGGCTAGAAAATGGATCGAAAACGATCTAAAGCATGTAGCTAAAGATGTACCTGTATTTATTTTCTGTCATGACCCGCCAGAAATTGACGCTAGACATCTAACAAATCCAAACGGAAAACATGATATTAATGCTAAGGATAAATTTGAGAATGTAGTAGCCGATATTTATAAAGACGGTTCAGAGTCCGATGGGGACACAACCCTTGAACAAGCAGAATTAACACAATTCTTAAAAAACCACCCAGCGATAGTTGGCTATTTTCACGGGCATACTAACTTTACGGAATTCTATACCTGGAAGGGAACAGATAATTCCCTACACCTTAACACTTTCAGGTCTGACTCACCTATGAAGGGTCAAATTTCTGGAAAAGACGAAACAAAGCTCGCCTTTGAGCTTATCACCTTTGATACCCAAAAACACTTACTGACTGTTCGTGAGTGTCTATGGAATACAAGTAAGGAGAAGGGAAAAATTGTTTGGGGTAGATCACAAACCGTATCGATTGCCGCTTTTAAATAATATTTTAAGATAAACTTATAGAGTTATCTTATAAAACTACTTAAGTTGTTTTTAATTAATTACTTAAAATATTTTTAAAATATAGATTACTCTCAACTGAAAAGATACGTAAGAGTTGACGGACACTTGTCCCAATTGTTACATTTGTTTAACAATTTTTTGGATTCTTTGGATTCAATTACTAACCCTAGTACACAAACACACGCTAACAATATACAACCTATGAAATCCCTAAAAATAGCATACTTAGCTATTATAAGTGGCTCATTATTCACGGCTGGCTTTGCTCAGTCAGAGTCACAAACAACTACGACTTCTCAAAGCGCGTCTAAAAGTGATGTAATCACCCTAGAGGCATTCGATGTCACAGCAGATGCTGCACATGGTTACGTTGCATCCGAAACTAGCACGGGTACCCGTATAGCTAGTAAAATCGTAGAAACTCCATTCGCAGTAAACGTAATCACTTCAGATTTCATCGAAGATTTTGCTGCATTCGATCTGAACTCACAGCTTTCCTTTGTCAGTGGCTTTTCTCCGTCTGAAGTTTTCGGTCAGTATCAACTGCGCGGTTTCCAAGCTTCCACTTCACTTGTAGACGGTTTTCGCCGCATTGGTTTAATTGACACGAAAGATATTCAACGTATCGAAATCATCAAAGGTTCTGCAGCTTCTATTTACGGAGCTATAACACCTGGTGGTGTCGTTAACTACGTAACTCGCCAACCAACAACTACTCCAACTCAAAGCCTAGAAGTAGATGGTGGAAGTAAATCATTTTACCGCGGATCAATATCAACATCAGGTCCTCTTTCAGTCAGTAATCACCTGTTTTATCGTATTGATATCGCAGATCAGACACAGCACTACGCAGAACAATTTGCTAGCCGAAGCCAGTCGTCACTATCGGGAAAACTTGAATACAAACCATCCGATAAGACCAGTGTCATACTTGATTTAGAACACTCAGAACTTTACGAACACCCATTCACTCAAGCTTTAACAGTAACTGAAAAGCAAACAATGCCTTGGGCAGGAAACAATATCACCGAAAGTCAATATTTCGGTATGGCTACATCTTCCCAATTAGGACTATTAAATTATAACTACGCAGGTCCTGAAAGCTATGACCACAACCGCGTTACTAGCTCAACACTAAGCCTTGAACATCGCTTTAATGACTATTGGTCACTCAAGTTCGGCGCTAATGTTTTCGTTAATCCTTACAACGATCAAATGGTTGGTAGCGGCGCTTACTATCCATACGGTACTGGAAACGTAACCGTCACAAACGGTGTAATCTCGAATGCATTTACTCCAGAAGTAAAAGATCAACCAACAGCTGATTGGAAGCCTCAACGTGGTGGTGGATTTCAGTTAGACAATCTTGCTCAATTTAAAACAGGTGCAATTTCACATAAGCTTCTATTCACCGTCGATTACTACGAAAATTCCCAACGTACCGTTTCACTCGTTCCTACCGTAAACGGCAGTCAGGCAACAGACTACTACGCACTTTATAGCCCATATGATCCATCAGGTGCATCTTATTACACGATGCAAAGCTCATGGTCATCTGCACTAGGTTACGGCTGGAATACAACACTCTATGGATCAAATCCTGCGCTTTATAACGGTGTTACAACTGATCAATGGTTAGCCTCTACAGACACAGGTTTATTTGTGAGTGACCGCGCTACCATGTTTAATGACCGATTAATCCTCATGGCTGGCGGCCGTTATGATGGTGTCATGAATCAAGTTAAGAATTACAATATCCCAGCAAGTGGAGCTAATGCTTCACTTACTGCGGAGGCAAATCCTTACCAAGCTTTCGATTACACCACTAGCGCACGCACCTATCAAGTTGGTGCTTCATTTAAATTAACGGAAGGCATTTATGCTTACGCAAATAAGAGTACTGCATTTAATCCTCAGCCACAAATCAACTCCTTCACTGGTGTAGCTCTTCCAAACAACAAGAGCGATGGTTATGAATTTGGTTTTAAAACTTCGACACTACAAAACCATCTCAACGTCACCGTTGATCACTTTGTAATCAATGAAACCAACATTCTTCAAAGTGAAACAGATCCTATCACAAGTCTTAAGGACACAATCCTTCTACCTGAAGAACAAGCTAAGGGTTACGAATTAGACTTAAGCTACCAAGCTTCAGACAATCTACTCTTCTTTGGTGGTTGGGGATATACACAAACTGAGATTACCGATGCAGGTTTATTAACGTTCTTACAAGATCTACCAGCACGCCGTGTGCCTCGTAACAACATAGGTTACGGAGTGCGTTATCAATTCAGCCGCGGACCTCTTAAGGGAATTTTCGTCGTTGCTTCTGCTAAATACACTAGCAAGTCACTTGTTAACTTAGGCTCAGGTAAGAGTCTGATTCCTGGACCAGCGGGCACGAGCTCAGGATCAACTGGCAGCATGTACTATGTAGCAGCTACAAATACAACCTACGCTACCGGTACCGATCCTAAAATTACTGGTGAGCAAAAAATTACGACAACACCTGTTATTAATGCACCATTCCCAGGAAACGGAAATCTTCCATTCCCTTCACAAGCTGTTGGAGCTACTATTAATTATCCAATGTCAGCAACTGGACAACCTCTTCCATTGGTTAACGCTTCTACACCTGGTGTATATAGCGGCACTCCAGGTGGTGTATTCGTGGATGATGGCCGTGAATATAACTTCAATGCACCTTATGCTGTATTTGACGCAGGTCTTGGCTATACTTGGAAGACAGGTAAAAAGGCCAGCAAGACAGCACGCTTACAGGTTAAAAACATGCTCGACCGCAAGTACACATGGGGATCCGGTACACCTGGTTTACCATTCCAAATATTATTTACAGTCGATGTAAAATTATAAGCGGTAATCCCTTATATTATATTCAAAAAGCCTCTAGGTATTCCTGGAGGCTTTTTTGTTTAGAAAACATAACGTCTTAAATCGAGTGTGTACTTTCCTTCAGGTGGAAATGTCACTTGTTTCAATTCTCTGTGTTGACCCTCGGTATATGGCCAAGGCTCCCATCGCTGTTTAAATCTAAACGAAGCATCCGCTTCATCACGCGGCGCATCACTATAAGACTCGCTAGATGGATTCCATACATGCCAGCGTGCAGCAACTAAAACAGTCAAACTTTCCCTTTCAACCCACTCCAAAAGCAGTGGCGCATGTACCGGAACATGAGGCTGAAGTGCAGGATACAAGTTGAACGCTTTGTACCTGATGCCACAAGCAGCTGTAGATCCTTTAAGTGGCCTAAATTCACACGGATAACCATTCACTAAAAGTATCCCACGAGACAAAACCTCTGAGTTAGAAATATGCGCCTCAATACGATCTGTACTTGAGTCTACGGTACGTGAAACAGTTCCTAAATTGGGAGATTCCCCTAATAAAGGCCACGCTTCAAGGGCTTGCCTAAATTCAACCGAAACTTCTCCTGCTATTTTATCTCTGAAGGTCAATTTACCCAAATAAGGAAACCTAAAATTCCAATGCGGTTTAAGCCATTGCGGATTAAAGTCTAAATTATGTTTTCTAAGATCATCGCATATTTCATTCAGATCTTCCCACACAAACGAGGGCAGGAAGTATCGATCATGTAATTCACCTAAAAATCGAATAAATGGTTCTCTAAAAGGATATGTAACTAAGCGAGCTAAAATTGTTCGTACAAATAAACCTGTAACAGATTGCACGAAATAATCTGGATGCATTTCAAAAGCCCTAAACTCTACAAGACCAAGTTGCCCATTAGGGGACCAAGGATTCCATAATTTATCTACACTAATTTCAGCACGGTGTGTATTACCTGATCGGTCCATCAGTAGGTCTCTAAAAAGAAGATCATAAAGTCCAAGATTTTGAGCAGAAACTACATGGTCACAACCATTACAGGCTATCTCTAATTCATATAAAGCTTCATAAGTTGATTCATCAATACGTGGCGCTTGAGAACTAGGTCCCATATAAGCTCCTGTAAAAGCATAACTCAGTGCAGGATGATGCTGCCAATACCTGATTACGGATGGAAGGAATGATCGAAAAGCAAAAAAAGGCGAAAGCAGTCCTTCTGGACCTCCAAATACAATATGTGCACCTCCTCCACTTCCTACTACACGACCGTTAAATTGTAATTTTCGTCCACTTAAGCCAATTGTTTCCACAGCTGCATACAATTGCTTAAGTTGTATATCATACTGGCTCCATGTTTTGCACGGATAGAGATTAATCTCTAATACTCCAGGATCACTCGCTAAACCCAAAGTAATCAGTCTCGTATCTGCTGGTGGAGGATAACCCGCAAGCACGATAGGGCCTAATTCATGCGTTTGAATACAGTGCTCAATTTTAGAAATTAGTTCACAATAAGATTCAAAAATTAATGGCGGTATACCTACATTTAAGACACCTTCTTTAACTTCAATTGTGAGTGCTCGTCTAAGATTTGTTGGTTTAAGTGCGTATAAAGGCAAACGCAGTCCAGCAGGACCATCCCCTACTAAAAGTGCAAAAGATTTCTTGGCTTTATTAAATACTGATGCCTCATCAAGAGCATTTATCCAAGAATCACTCACCCAAACTCCACCAACATAATCCAGAGGGAGAACATAACCAGTAGACTTTTCTACCTTATCTACTTCACAGAAAGCGAGCGCTAGACTCGTATCTAGTTGCAGTAAATTTGTGAGTGCCGAAATAAATAATTTGGCGTCACTCATTGTTTTTTTGCCCGGTTCTAATGAACCTTGAAGCAATGTAGGGTTACGCCATATGCTTAAGTTATCTGTTCTTTTTTGAACCAAAAGAGCCCATCGTGGAAGCGGTTCCCCAGGATAGTGTTTACCGGAAGTTTCTAAAACAACTCCACCAGGAAAAGCCGAAGTTATCCAAGCTATAGCTAATTTACGTGCATAATCCAACTTAGTCGGTCCTAAAGCCGCTGTCTGCCACTCAGCACCTTGCGGATATTTTGGCACAAACGTAGGCTCGCCTCCCATCGTAAGAAAAACTCCATTTTTTGATAACGAGGCCTCAACTTGATCTGCAAAACGATAAATCTGCTCAAAATCATCACTTAAATAAGGACTCATAATACTCCCCTATTTTCAATATTTAGGTTAGTACATAACGATGCTTCTGCTGGTATAGCTGAATAAAATTTGCCCCGAATTGGACTGACTGTTTCAGCACGCGCAGAATGCGCCACAGCAATAAAAGTATCATCACAAAAAATTCCACGTGATGGATCAAGCCCACGCCATCCCCCACCCGGTAAATACACTTCTACCCACGCATGCATTGATAGCTCCGTTTGATGTGGATTAGCTATGTTAACAGGTTCATATACATAGCCACTCACAAAACGCGCCGCCAAACCAAGGTGTCTACAAATCGCTATTAAAAGTACAGCATAGTCTCGGCATGAACCTGACCCGCGCTCTAGTGTTTCATGAACACTCTGGATACCTTCTTCATCACGCCTCACATAAGTGAGTGAAACAAACACTGCCGTATTAAGCGCTCGAATAAAGGATATCGAATCCAATGGAGGAGCATGTAGATGCTTCTCTAACCAGTGGTTAATTTCAGAATAGTTTGTCCCATCTGAAGCAGCCAAATGGGGTTTTAGAATAGATAAATCAAGTTGGGAATAATTAAAAGGAAAGTTAAGCGCGTTAGGCTCGAGAAAAAAATCAAACGGATTAGTATTAAGTGTTTCAACTAGACACTGTGATTTTAGGTCAAGAAATGAAGACTGCCCATTAAAGTATAGCCATTCTATAGAATTATTTTCCACATCAGTACTAGAGACCCGTCTAGCCTCAGGACTAATCTCAAGCGAATATTCATGTAATCGCTGTTTTTCGGATTCACGTGGCCTTAAGTAAACCGTATGCGGAGCAAAACTAACTAGGTTAGTATACTCGTATTTAGTATGATGAGTGACACGTAAAAACATGCGGCAAGACTAAGCAAGCCTCTGCCGTGCCAACTCTCAAAAAAGAATGAACTACTTTAGAATGCTAGTTAATCCTCGCTGCTGCTCTTGCTGAGTTTTCATCTATTTTAATAGATGCATTCAAATATTTCACCGTAAAAGGCTTTAATACACGGTCAGGACCATCTGCTTTAAGTTGTTCATAGGCAATTTCTTGTAGTGCCGAAGCCTGTACAGCAGAGAAGCCTAATTCGTAGGCACAAGTTTCTTTTTTACCAAGAGACCTAGGATCTAATCCTGTTAGATCACCAAAAACCATAAGCGCCTCAATATAATATCCAAATGCACTACCGTGATAATTATCATAGGCCCATAAATTGAGCTGGCCTGCAGTAATACCGTCATAAGGATTAGGATCTGCTACTCCCTCTGTTATCGCTCTATTCCATGCTTCCCCTACCGCAATTACATCATGTACGTAGGGACTATTAGAGCGTGCTAGATTGTATGCCACACGAATATCGTGCGTCATCTGTTCGATTGTTTTTCCATGCCACGCCCCTTTCACAGGATATATTTGGTCTGCTCTTGCCCAAGTAGAAATCAAATGAATATCTACGTTTGGATTTTTATCATGAAGAATATCCGCAACCTGCTTGGTAGTATTAATCAGTAGTTTAGGATTTCCGGGATTTTGACGATCCAAAAGACTATAACCTAGCATCACTACATGATCCCAAGGCTGAGCTATTACTGGAAGCTTACTCTTCAAATGAGCATCCAAGCCTGCTCCTCGAATGGTTTCTAAATTAACATTAAAATCCAAATTAGCTTCTGTAGATAACGTCTTAAAAAGAGCAGGCACTCCACCCATATGTTCTCCATTTAAGTCTGTAACAGATGAAGCTCTATAAAAACGAACCGGAGATAGAGCACCAAACATAAAACTGTTACCTACAAACAATAGACGCTTAGGTTTTTCATGTACAGATCCCTCAGGCTGAAGCTGTGCCTTAATATCTGAATCAAACACCACAAAAAAAGCTAAACCTACAAAGCCTGCATGCCGTAGAAATCTCGTGGGGGTACTAATCATAGGGTTTTTGAAATTGTATAAAAAAGCGCATCATTTCAAGTCTACTTACCTAGAGCTTTATTATACCCCAATTACCCAGATTAAGGGTGCACTTGATTTAGTTTTCTCACAATCGCTAGTTCACTCTGGGCTTCGTTATACTTCCCTTGATCCATCAATTCTTGAGCTAGGTTATAGTGCGCATTAACATTCAGACTATCGTATCTTATGGCTTCCTGATACTCGTTTACTGCTTCTGATTTTTTCCCTAAAACTGAAAAAACATTACCTAAATTGCAATGTAGTCTAGAGTTTCCAATATCCAAATTTAATGCGGCTTCATAAGAATCAAGTGCGGCAATAAATTCCTGATTTTGAGCCTGCTGGTCACCAATAAGTGAATAGCATTGAGATAACAATTTGCGGGTTTTTTGAATCGTGGGTTGTAACTTAAGAGCAACTTTTAAGTGAACAATAGCAGAGTTATAATCACGGTCTTTAAAATAGACTAACCCCAACTCGTAGCTGGCTACAGGATAATTAGGTTTAATTACAATTGCTTCAATTAAATGATTTTTAGCCGAAACTAGATCACCTTTTTGCTCATGTAAGAGTGCTAGATTAAAATGCGTATCTGCTGACTTAGTATTTAATTTCAAGGCAGTCTCATAATCCTGTATTGCTTCATCAATCTTGCCATCTCTTGAAAGCAGAGTGCCTCGATTCAAATACGCTCTATCATTAAGTGGATTATAACTTATACACTGATTAATTAAATTTAACTCATTCTGATAATCATTATTTCTAAGATAAGTTAATATTAATAAAATACTTATTAAGACAGAGCTTAGTACGGGTATAAACTTTGAGGGTAATGTAATTACAATAATTAAGCTTAACGAAACTAACACAACAATACTGGGTAAATACATGCGGTGCTCAGCAATTGGCTGACTCACTAAAGGAACAAAACTTGAGCTAGGTGCGAGTAATATAAAAAAGACAGCTCCTAAAAAAGCATAACTTTGTTTTCTTATAAGACCATACAGTGTTACTATAAGCACACCGGAAATAAATATAGCTTGAAGAGGTATTTCATTAATACCTCTAACGAGCTGTGTACCGTAATCGATTATGAGTGGCCTTGGCCATAGAACTAATTTTATATAGATACATAGCGCCTTCGTCTGAGTAAGTAAGTAGCTCCATGTACTTACACCCAATCCAAAACCTACTGTACCGCCCCGTTTATTGCTGTTGAAAATTAAGTAAAAGAGCGGAATCCATGTAGCACATAACACAGTATAATAGCCTTTTCTTATTTTTAGACTTCCAAGGAAAGATCCCGTTACATAAAAACTATCATATAAAAAAACAATTAGCGGAGCACATATAATTGTTTCTTTAGCACCTATCCCTACAGAGCAAGCAAGTAGGGAAACCGATTTCCAGAGCTTTGCATGCTGTTCGCTGCACGAATCTATACTTTTTATAAATGCATACAAGGTGAGTAAAATAAAAAACGCACCCAATATTTCATCTCTTTGAATAACACAGCTTACACTTTCAGTAAGAAGCGGATGTAAGGCCCATATACTGACAACACTCAAACTAAACCAATAGCTAGAATCTAATTTAAGTGCTCTTAGTAGTATTAAAAATAAAACTACCGATGTGAGTATATGTAAGCATACATTAAAGAGATGATACCCAAAAACGTTGTAATGTCCTATAGCATAATTAATTGCTAGGGTAAGATTCACTAGAGGCCTTCCTGCAGCACCAGCAGCCTCAGCCGGCGGTGACAGCACTAATCTTAAATCTGCCATATGCTCGATTGAATGATTCTCCAAAATCGCAAATTGATCATCAAAGACAAACGGAGCATGTAACGAAGGCCAATAGGCACAAAATGCGAGTATCCCTATAAGAGAAATTCCAGCCAGAATCATGACAAATGATTGCTGTGAAGTCCTTTCTCGTAATTTGCTCATGTGTACCTAGGTAACTCAACCATCCCTGCCCTCTACGGCAAGCCCCTAGATATTACCACTACTCCTAATTTGTATCTGAATTCACCAATAGAATATGGGAGTCCATCATTCATTCGTACTCGTGTCTTAATTGATCTGTATTTTTCTCGACCCTGCATTAAATTTAATAAATATTAAACCTACTATTAACGGCTCCAAAAAAGCCTGTTTTAAACCCCTTAAGTAAGTACACACACTAACCTAAATCGTATGACTAAACGTATCCTAACGCTGGCATTAGTTACGATAGCTTTATCTAAAGCTGTCGTAGCTCAAACGCAGACACCAAGTGCAGATCAAGTAGTAAAACTAGCAGACTTCACTGTCTCTGAAAAATCACCTAACGGTTATATTGCTTCAGAAACAATGACTGGAAGCCGTGTTAACACAAAGATTATCGATCTACCTTATAGCATCGTAAATTTAACGAGTGAATTCTTTGACGATTTTAATATTCAAATCTTAGATGAAAACATGACTTATATCGGTGGCCTCACTGGTGTAGGTATTGGTGGATCTTTTAATCTTCGCGGTTTTTCTGCTTCATCCCAATTACGTGACGGTTTCTATCGCTTAGGTCGTTACGGACTTAGTAATGTTGACCGTTTAGAAGTTATCCGTGGCCCTAACGCTGCAATCTATGGACGCTCATCACCAGGTGGTATGATCAACATGATTTCACTTCAGCCTGAAAAGCAAGATAGCCAAACCGTTTCAATATCACGCGGTAGCTATTTTCAAAAGAAGGACCAGATTAAAGCAACAGGTTCAATCGATAAAGACTCTAAGACTTACTATGTAACATCCTTTGCACTAACGGATCGTCACTTTCCAGGACAATTCGGTGCGGTGCACAACCAAGAATATTACGCAGCAATAGCTCATGACTTCTCTGATTCATCACGCTTACAATTTAGCGCTGAATATTTCATGCAGATTCAACAAGCACCTCAAGGAGCCGTTCCTTTAGTTTCTGCTGCACGCACAGCAACTTCAGACAATACAGCTACTACTCAAGCACTAGGCTATGATTTAGGGCTTGGAAAAATTAATCCATATGGTCCAAACAGTGAACTCGACCGTGGTAGCGTCACCTTTACGGGTGTGTATGAAAAACAATTCAATGACATCTGGAGCTTAAGGGTTGGTGCCTATAATTTTAGAGCACGCCGCTGGGATTTCAATTCAAACACCTCATGGGGTGCTATTACAATCCCTGCAACAGGAGCTATCACTTCAACACGCGGATCAATTCCATCACGTGGAGAAATTCAAGAAGACGGCGGTGGCTATCAACAAGATCTAAAAGCTCACTACTGGCTAAAGAACCATACCATCGAAGCTAACACCCTTTTCACAATCGATTATAACGACTATTATCGTTACGATCCAACTTGGGAATATGGCCCATCAACTGATCCAGCTTTAGTAGCATGGGGTGCTACAGGATCAGGCCGCGTTGTTTCACTCACTTCAGCAGATGGCAATCCACTTAATCTAATCCCAACTGCTCCAATCAACTACTTCCCTAATTGGTATAACACACAAAACCTAGCTCTCTTCAGTGGATCAGGCAATGCCGTTACAGGTGGTGCCTCACTCAACGGTGGTACATTAACACGCCGCCGTACAACATCCGTTGGCGGAAACTTACGCCAACAAATGTTCCTGCTGAATGGAAAATTGATTGTATATGCAGGTGTACGTAACGACACCGTACTTTTCTCCCAACGTGATTACACCGCAGCGTTCGACTCTGTTGGCTTTGGCAATACGCTAGCACCAGGTACAGGTGGAGCTAATCAACCAGGAGGAAGCGTAGTACGCCGCTATGAACATCAAAACAAACCTAACACTGGATTTAATTACCAGATCATTCCGAATCTCCATTTCTACGGAAGTTACAGTACTGCTTACTTCGTAGATCAAACATCTAAACCTGCTGTCATTGCAGCATCAACCTACGCACCCTTCACAGCTAAAGGCTATGACTACGGTATTAAAGGTTCGTACCTCAATAGTCGCTTAAACTTTACTGTAGGTGGCTACTATGCAAAGCAGTTCAATGTTCTTGTAACAGATACCGTTGAAACACCTCCAGGTTCAGGTCTTTTCACCAACGTAACACTACAAGATGGTGATCAATTAGTACGTGGTTTCGAATTTGATCTAAGCTGGGTTGTTAATGAAAACGTTATTGCGGGTGTAAGTGGTGCAGAAGTTAATTCAAAGTACACCAACTACGGATCTGCTTATCCAGAAGTAATAGGTCGTAGCGTTAACGGTATTACTCCAGAAAACGGAAGCGCATATATCAAATACATCGTCCCTGGTGTTAAGGGTCTTTATTTAAATGCGCTAACCACATATGTATCTTCGACTCCTTCCCAAGTACCAAATACAGGAGATACTACCGCTATCGATAAAACATCGGGCAAAAGTTATTTAACAGGACATACCGATGCTTGGAAAATAAGATACCCTTCCTATGAAACTTGGGTATTCTCAGCCAATTACCGTCTACCTCGTTTAAACCGTGGATGGGATCAACGTTTATCACTAACCTTGAACAACGCATTTAACAAAAACTATGTTAAAACTAACGGGCTTCAAGGTGATGGACGCGGCATTATGCTAAGCTACTCACTTACGCACGGCGGAAGCCATTAATCTGTAATCTTTAATTCAAAGCGCCTCCCCAAAAAGGAGGCGCTTTTTTATAACTAGATATAAATTAAAGAATAAAATTCAATGACTTCATCACCTATTATGTTTATAAACATATGATGAAAGTCTGGATACCCTGTTTACTCCTATTACTAGGATTACCTAGTCTTAAAGCAGACAGAGATATAACAGTGGTGTCGGATCTCTCCTTGCAGGGCAGAAAATTCCCGATCACAGACAAAAATCATCCTCAATACTATCAGCCTCTTATCGGAGGTTTTCATTTCTACGGAGATCCTATACCAGGGCTAAAACCAATTCCAACGATTGCAGTTGTTAAAGCTGTAGCCAGAGAACTAGCTAAGGAAAACTATTTAGTAATGTCTATAGAGCATCCTAAGGCTGACATATTACTCGATATCACCTGGGGTGTAATTACACCAGACAGCGATACAGATAGTGTTAAAAACCAAATTGAAAGATTTAACCTTGTTTTAGGGCATACCATTACTTCCGTAATGCCTCCAGAATCGTTTAATCGCTCCCAATACTTAGACGCTGCGTTTGATGAGCGCTATTTTATCGTTTTGACAGCTTATGATGCAGATAAATACACAAAGACAAAAAAACGTGTAGCGCTTTGGCAGACAAAAATGAGTATACCTCTTTCAGGTATTGAATTTACAGATATCATCGATCGATTAGTAGCTAGTGGAGCACCGTATTTTGGTAAAGAAACTGCTAGCCATCCGGCACTTACACCCATCACTCCTCAAGGAAAAGTCGAGGTAGGAAATCCTACCGTTAAACCATAAAGTCATAGCATACTTGCTTTCTGAGCTTTTATAGAGGATATTAGACCCTTGGTTCTTTGAATGGTTAGCACACCAATTCAATCCCATAGTCCATTTAAGCCTTAATAAAGCTTATGTGAATTAGGGGGTGTACCGGATTCGACCCTTGGTTGGAGTGCGCTACTGCCTTATCGAGAGTGGATAGTCTCTCGTAAATCCTCGATCCAAAAAATAATAGGCAACTTCGAAGAAATGCCCCTAGCTGCTTAATGCAACTACGTAAGCTCAGCGACACCTGCTAGCTGAACCTTACGCCGACAGCAGGCATAATGTGTTTAGCCACTCGCGGTTCACACATCGTACCTTCATCCGGGAGTTAGTTGAAAGCTAAGCGCGTATCATGGCGTACTTTCGGCGAAATTAAAGTGATACTATATAAGGTAGACGTGGCGTGCGAAGGTCAGGGGCACGCGGGTTCAACTCCCGCCACCTCCACCATTATAATCAACGACTTACAAAAGCATAAAGCAATTCCTGCCCTATTCCTGCCCAAAAACGCTTGATCTTTGCATAGATTAGCATTGAGTTGCATAGCGTGGCACGGAGTAACAATAAGGCTCTTAACAATTGGGAGTACCCCAAAAAATCAGGTATCCGCTTTAGTGAGATACTGAATAAGAACTCGAATGAAACTTTCGGTTGTTCATATAGAGTAAATGTTCCTCCTAAGATAACTGGTAAGCTAAGATTACGACGACAATTCACAAACAAAGAAGATGCTGAAAATTGGGCCAACGAAATGTTCACTGGTTCAAAAGCACATGGACATGACTTCTTTGATTTAAACGATACCGATCGCAGGCAAGTAAGAGTAGTACTCCCTATTCTTAAGAAACACGGCCTAAGTCTTGATGAAGTGGTAAAGTATGGGGTTAAACACATCAGACCAGAAGGTCGTGGGAAAACTCTTCATGATGTAATATTTGAACTAGTAAGTAGTAAAGAGCTACGCTTTAAGCGTGGAGATTTAAGGGATCGCAGTTTCAAAGATTTTAAACAAAGAGCTGATAAGTTTGGCTTGGCTATGCATGGCAGACTTATATCTGAAATATCAGTAAAAGAAATTAAGGGCTGGTTGATTGAACTAAAGCTAAGCAACCGATCTAATCAAAATTACATTTCAGTTTTAGGTGAAATTTTTAAGTACGCTACCCAGTGCAAATACATAGGTTCTTCACCCATTGATGAATTAACAGATACTGATCGAAGAGAGCTATGTGGAACTACAGGAGAGGCTAAAGAGCCTAGTATTTTAACTCCTACCCAAGCAGAAAAGTTGCTTATTACAGCTTACGAGCATCCAAAACTTAAATTACTCGGAGCAGTAACATTAGCACTATTTTGTGGACTTAGAACAGAAGAACTTAAGCGCTTAGATTGGGTATCCGTTAAACTTAACGATAAACCTGCAACTGTTACCATAGGAGCAAAGATAGCAAAGAAACGCCGCATAAGGCATGTTGATATACCTAACAACGCACTTCAGTGGTTAAAACTTGTTCATTCCAAACAAGGATTCGTAAGTAAAAATGAACACTACAATGATCATCAGAAACGTTTCAAAAAACTGTTAAAACTTGCTGAGTTTGAAAAATGGGAAAGCAATGCAATGCGCCACTCATTCGGGTCTTATCACTATGCTCTACATAACAACCCCTTAGAGACGGCACGACTGATGGGTCATAAAGCAAGCGATCAAGTATTGTTTGATCACTATAGAGCACTAGCAACCAAGGCTCAGGCTATTAGTTACTTTGCAATAACTCCACCAGCTAACACCAACAAGATTGTGAGGTTCGCGTGAATAAAATTTGTGAAATTAAAATACCTAAGGATAAAAACTTTAACGATTTTTTAGTTAGAGATGAACAAGCTAGAATTGATAATTTAAGAAAATATTATTCAGAAATTAAACCTCTGATACAAAAATTAAAAGAAACAGCTAAATGGAGATCATCTGCACAGATAGCAGCAATTAAGATAATAGCAGAGATTGCATCAGAACTAACATTCCTGATTGAAACTCTATATTTAAATAATTCTACAAAAGAGTTGGTCGAGAAAGTAGCACTAAGTATGCGATTCTTTGCAACAACTGTAGATTTTAATATACCATCAAATCTTCAAGCGACTAAACTAACTGAATTAGCTCATGGCGACAAAACTCGCTTAGGACTAACGCAATTATGGCAGAGCAAAACTAGATTAAAATCTTCCTCTAAAACGGAATTTGATGACTTACGATCTTCAATGGAAGGATTCATTAAAGCTGTAGAAAATCCAACCACTACGGGAAACTATTTTAGCGATTGTTGCAGAACTAAAGGAAATGAGTTTGATAGATTAAATTTCGCTTTCGAATGTTCTGGTCTTGCAGGTGTTGATAAGGAAATTAGAGATCTCTTGTTATTACCTGAAAATATTAGCAATTCGGATTTATGGGGATCCTGCTATGTAAAATGGTACAAAGACCTTCACCCATGGCCATTTGTTAATTCAAAAAAGAAAGCCAGAAAACTCAAATCTGATGAGAAAATTAAAAATCCTTTACATCAGTATGCATACGAACGCTGGTTAGTTAGACTTAAAAGCTCTTCAAGTGAACATAATGTATGGCTCGGTTTCGAAATAGCTGTTAAAGAAAGATTTAGAAAATCATTAGCTTGTTCTGATATTAAAACTTAATTTGGTATCAGAAGTATTTAAGTAATTAACACACTAAGCTAATGACAGCTACACAAAGGATATTACTTTGTATGCATGAGCACATCGTCATCTCGCTATCGTCTGCCTCTAGACCGCACAGCAGAAATCCGCAAAAATCCACCCTTAGTAATGACCTTAATGGAGGCGGCCGCATACATGACATGCTCCCCTAGAAAGTTAAGGGAGTTAATTGCACTACAGCGCGTAAGATGCGCAAAGATTGGAGCAAGAATTGTCATAAAACGTGAATGGTTAGAGTCGTTCTTAGGGAACTAACCAGCATGTCCTCATTAGAAAAAGAGTCCCATCCAGCATCTCACTGGCTAGATAAAGAAGTATCTTTATTTCCGAATGCGTATATTACAGCACCTTCAGATACTAAGACTGTATATGATGTGATTATGTGCATTAGAAACGGCGAATGGAGAAAAGAGACTGAAGAAATTAGAAAAGCTAGCGATATTAACAAAAAGCACGCAACCAATCTTAAAGTTCAGAAAATGCCTGTGGTGAAGTTTTCAGGTTCTTTTATTAGTTCAAATGCAAACGGTCTGATTAAGCACAGCGGCTTACTCTGCTTAGACTTTGATAACCTTGGAGATAACTTAAACAAAATGCGTAGTAATTTATCAAAAGACCCTTTTGCACTGATCTATTTTATTTCTGTTGGTGGTAATGGTATTAAGTTAATTGTACGAATCAACGCCAGCACTGCAGATGAGCACAAACGCTGCTTCCAAGCTGCATACAACCACTTCATAAAAGATGTCCCTGATGGTGGTCGTCTTGATGATAAACCTAGTAATGTATCATCCAACTGTTTTGTATCTTATGACCCTAATGTTTGGGTAAGTGACAGACCGTGTTCAGTCTTTCAACCAATTCCAAATGAAGAACATTCTACTCTCAATACTTCTAAGCAGAATCAGCAGATTACTGAAGAGATAAGAGATTCAGTAGATTTATCAGATAAAGAAGAGAGAGAAGAAGTAATATCTGTAGAATCTACGGCATCTAAGGACTCTACGGACCTTCATAGGAACAAGCAGAAACGTAAGAAGGCAGAAGCCTATCTCTCATCGATGAAAGACGAGGATCAGCTTCATATCAGAAAACTATATGAACAATTCATTCAAAACAGAAGAGCAGTTAGAGGTGAACGTTACAGCTTTCTGCTAACCACAATACCAGCAATTTTCCAAGTATTTAGCATAGAGAAGATAGTTGAGTTACTTCTATTACATTACGATGAGCAGACAGGAATATGGCGAACCAGTCGTGCTGAACACGAGAAAGAGATTGTACAAATGTTACAGGACTATTCTACCAACGATTATCCAGCCCAGCTAAGTGCTAATGAACAGTTGTATTACAACTGTCTTGATGATGAATACCAAAAAGCTGCGTTTCGCATATGTAGAGGATTAAGCAATGCTAAGGATGCAAATGGCTTCTTCTTTATGAGCTTCAACAACATGGGTTCGAGAATAAATCTTAACAGAAAAGCTGGAGAAGCAGTTCTTCAGGAACTCTGTGCAAATAATATTATAGAACAAACACAACGAGGCATAGCTCGTTCAAAAGGACAACACGGAAAGGCAACAAAATGGAAATGGTTATTAAACAAATAAACGCTGATTTCAAAGACAACGGATTCACTTATAAACAAATAAAGCGAGACGGATTAGTTACGTTATACGCCGTTGTTAGTAAATCTGGTAAAGTATTAGGATATGAATCTGCAATACTGACAGTTAAACCAGCGGAACAAATAAGAGGTGTTATGTATCCAGCGCGTGAAAGCTACCCATCAAACGAAGAGTTTGGGTTAAGAGGATGGAGCCACCAACGACTAGAACATGCTGAAGAGTGTTATAATGACCTAGTTAAAAGCGTCAGGTATATGGAGGGGAGCTCCGATTGCAGCCCTTCCGCAGCATGAACCTATACCTCTGTATACCCTGAGCATAAATAAGCCTTTCTAGCGTTACACCCCCACCCCTTTAAACCCTATTCCAGTAGCATACGTCTTATTGATACGGCTTTGATTTAACAACTAACACACCATGTTTCAAAAAGGAATCTCAGGTAATCCCAAAGGCAGACCTAAGCTAACGCTTAATGTACGTAAAATACAGGACATAGCACGTGATAAGAGCGAAATGGCTATTAATGTTCTGTGTGAAATAGCGAATAACGAAAGCTACACCCCTTCAGCTAGGGTGTCGGCAGCATCAGCCATATTAGATCGTGGTTGGGGGCGTCCTATACAAGGCATAGCAATAGCTGAAGAAACTAAGCCTCAAGAAATCGTGGTACGTTGGGGTGCGCCAAAGAAACCTGAGTATTTGGTTAGCTAGTAACCTAAAGGCTTTGATTAATTTGTAAACGTGTTGAAAAAAGACAACCGTCAATCATAAGAGGCCATATGCTGTGTGCAAATTGAAATGTTATTCATAATTATTATTTTTTATCAGCTAACTGAAGCATACGGAATCACGCAAAAAAACAGGTGGGTAACTATGAGGAATGCGGTGTGAGTGCGGATTGAATCACAAAAAAAGCCACCAGCGGATAAGGAATTGGTGGCTTTAGATGAACTGAATTGCTCCTGTATGTTACATAGGAAATTAATCTAAAACTGTTTTTAATGCGGTAACTATAAAAGCATTTTGCATACTATAAATTTAATTTTTCTTATCTCTTAACCCTATATCCATTACATCTAGGGTATTTTGAACATCCATAAAAGCCACCATATCTACCTTTACGATCTACCATAAGCGAAGCACATTTAGGACATCGCAGAGATTCAACTGGCGTTTGAACTGATTGTGTAGTTTTAGTCCTTAAGCCCTTACAATTCCTGCAAAATCTACCCGATCCCGATTGTAAGCTAGAATCCTTAAAGTCATCGAGGTTAAGCACCTCTTTACATTTTGGACACTCCTTCTTAATTCCACTCTCCAGTCCTTTAACGGTGCGTTGGACGTTGTCTAATATACTACTCCTAGGCTCAATAGTCGATAATAAGACTCCTATGCGTATATCAAGAGTTTCAACAGGTGCTTTACCTGCGTTAAACTTATTAATCCGTAGAAACTTGTAACCGTAACTCTCCAGAACCTTCTGTCTATAGATATCACCTTCAGATAAATACTTGTCGTAATTAATAGCATTTACACCTGATGCATTCTTAAAGTGCTCACGAAATCCATCATATTCTATTATGATCTTATGTGTACGATTGGATTCGTCCGTGTAGAGGATTAGAAAGTCTACCTTGTAATTAGGATGCTGATATGTTGCATCGAGTTGCTTCAAGTATTTACCTATTTCAAATTGAGGATGAAATTCAATTCTATGCTTATTATCTTTCCAAAACTTAGTCTGATAAAACCAGTTTAATACCTCTGGCTCCATTTTAGATTTACTATCAACTTCTGTTACTGCTTTCTCCTTTTTTGATTCCTCTAAGGTGTACTGGAAATATCTAAGTGCTTCACCAATCGATCCTGTATATTTATCTAGAGGTTTACTACAGATAAAATGCACACATTCCTTAGCACGACTAAATCCTACATTTAATCTCTGCACCTTAACCTTACCATCTTCTTCAGAATCTATAATCGATATATCCTTAATAAACACTCCCCAAAGTTTATCCGAAAATTCAGAAGCTACCATTGAGTAAAAGATAACATCCCTCTCTTCTCCTTGGCATGTATCAAACGTCATTATCTTTAACTTGAGCTCATTAAAATAGAAATCCTTTTCTGGTAGCCTACTAATCTCAGACATCAATAAGCTTTGCTGATTGGTATGAGGTGTAATGACACCAAGTGATGGTCTGCTGGTGCTATTCTTAATCTTGGCCAATTCCTCTACAATCTGCGCTATTTCTGCGCGATTAGTATTTTGAACTAACGCAGCTTCAGTGCATGATACATAGGTAAACTTTATAACTTCATTTATATTCTTAGCTCTAATCTTCATTACCTGAAGACTATCTGCATAAAAATTTTTATTAGAGTAACCAATTATCTCTCTGTAACCTCTAAAATGTTTCAATAACTGAATCTGAAAGTTACTTATAGATTCAAAAAATTCTAAGATAGATGTTTTTATATCAAATTTATCTACTTTGATTAACTTTGAATCTTCTTTGGGAAATTCCCTCTTAAACAAAGACTTAATCCTGTTTTTATACTCCGTGTTAGTCTCTGAGCGAGCCTGAGCAGACTTAACGTTACTAAACTGCTTCTTATCCCCTAAAATCAGAACCTTTTTAGCACGTATTAACGCTGGGAATGCCTGCGCAATACTTACTTGTGATGCTTCATCTATTATAACCAAATCAAATATGCTCGGTTCCAATGGAATAAATTCAGCATAATCTCTAATTCCTGATAAGATACACGGGAATGCTTCTTTTAGTTTAGCAAACTGATCTTTAGGAAACTTCCTCTTAGATTTAATGATATCACGCAAGGTAGCTGCATCATTTGAATTATTTGTATAGAAATCAATTACTCTAGAATCCAGCAAATTAGTTACTTTTGTCGTTACAAGCTTCTCAATTTCACGTTTTTTGTTCGTATAATTCAATAGCGGTATGTCACCAAAAGACTTTTCTAAATTATTCCTTAAAAGAAGAAACTGAATTACTGCATCAAACTCACGATCATCCATACTAACTAAGCCATTATTAATCCAGGTTCTTGGATCGGTTGGATTAATTTCTAGCTTAGCAAAGGTAATTGGAAGTACATTAGGCAATTTTTCTAAATCTTTTATCTTATCTCCGAGTCTAGTTACCTCAGCAGCAAGTTCACGTATACTATCAACTGAAGTTAAATATGCGGCTACACGTGCTAGATAATCTCCCTCGCAATTATACAAGTAATATTCCTTAGCTTTTAAGCTGTTGATATGCTCAAAAAAATCCACAGCGAGAGACAATCTGATAAATTGCTTATGCGTTGAGTATTTAGGTACAAAAGGAAATGCTTTTCTGAATTCTTTAACTAATATATCTAATTTAGAACCTGAGAATAAATAGCCTATAATCGGCATTCTTAAACGCTCATACTTAGATATAAATTCTTTCGCTATTAGTAATGAGCTTTCTGAAAAAGCACCGAGCTCTTTAGCAGGATCAATTCTCAAAGCATTATTAGCTAAAATTTGGGATAAGTTAGTATTTAAATTTACAACGTCTGAGAATTTCTCTCTCAATATTTTAGTACTGCTTGTTTGCTCTATTGATAAATTTAATGCATTTTTAAATTTATAACCATTTTCAAAGTTTACCAATGACCTAAAGAAGTCTCTCAATTCTATGATAGCATTGATTGCATCATCTACATAAAGAACTTCATCTACATCAAATGGAAAACCCTTCTTATCGAATCTAGCTTCTAAATCGTAATAATCTTGTATAAGATTAAAATCTATATCGTTCGAAATAACCACCTCGGCGCTAATATCTTCTTTTAAAGCATTTTGCAGTTTACTTAACGATAGCTCTAAATCAGGTAGATGTTTATTAACCGCTCTATGATTTGTCTTTATCTTTTCTAAAGTAGAACGTGCTAATATCTGACTGTAAGTGTTACCTGTCTTTCCAAGGCGTAATATGGGGTTCTGAAACTCATTATTACCATATCTTACCTTATTCATTGTTTCGGTAATCTTGTTTTCAACAACATCCAACGCTTCTTTCTTATCGGACAGGATCAATACTGATTTATGTCGTAAAATAGTGTCGAAACTAATTGCGGTGATTGTATGACTCTTTCCAGTGCCTGGAGGACCTTCTACTATGATGTATTTACAATCATCTTTACGTATGGCTGATAGAATTTGCTGCTGTTCACTATTTAATGCAATCGGACTTTCGAAAACTAATTTGGATGCAGCATCTAACTTATCCCACTCAGCCTCAACCTCGGGATTAAAAGATATAGGGTTATTATGAATGAAGTCGTTTATTAGTGTATTAAATAACTCTGCCAACTCACCAGATTCTGAACTTAGCTGTTGGATAATCTCTTCGTAATCATTTACAAGAGATTCGTCTGATTTATCAAATAAACTTATGTAAATAGCATTTGACTGCCTCACCATGAGACTGCGAGCCAGTTGTGTTGATGAATCAGAAAAATCAATAGATCGGTCTAACTGAAAGAAATGACTTAATTCTGTTGATATCTTATTAAGTTCTTCAGGTAGATTATCAAGGTGATTTGAAAGATAGATTATACGTTCAGCTGTGCTAGATAAAGTACCTTTAGTTCTTTTAGCTTCATTGTATTCCTGTACGACATATTCCAGTGCTTTCTTATTAACGTATAGTTGCTGATCAAAAGATATCGTTAAAGAGTCACCAGTTTGATCAATGGATAACGGAAGATAGAATATTGGATATTTAACCTTAGCGTATGAGATATCACCAAAATAGAGGTAGAAATCTTGCTTATCCAAAATTTCTTTATTTTTTCTTAATTCATTTACCTCGTTAAATAGATCTCCAACCTGTAAGTTTTCAAAATACTTGAATATAGATTCTTTTACATCATCTAGAGTGATTGATGATGTTAGCTCTTTATTAACATCAATTTTGTCTCCCGCAATTAACCGATTAACTATATTTGATACTCTATCCTCGGAAAGTTTACTTAGAATTTCAGTTAATTCTTCTTCGATTAAGTACAGTTCATCTTCGTCACCAATATCTAAACTTTGAATAGGTTTTTCAATGCTCGAGATAAACGGCAAAACAAAAATCTCTTTTATCTTATGATAGTTATATTCATGTGACGTTGAAATAGCCTTGTCGTGTTCTTTGCTATAAAGAACAGCTAACTTTTCAATCTCATTAGTAATTGCTGTAGTAAGATCTTTGAGACTGGTTGCTTTAATCTTACCTATTTGAAGTTTTACTACCTCAAGTAAATTCTGTGGTAGATTAGACCTATATACAGATCTGCTTAACTTTTTGGTCCCATCGCCACTAAAGGAATTAGCTACCAACTTATAAATCTCTTTAAGAAAAGTCGGGTACTTTGATAAATTAACCCCCGTTAATAGATTATCTCTATTTCTTAACTTGATAGACCTCTTAGGTATATTTCGTTTATGAAAATCAGTCTCTAAGAAATCCATGAAGTATTTGGCTACTTCCTTAACGAAAGCAAGATTACCAGATGTACTTTTTGATAATGCGGGATTGACCACCATAAACTCTTAAAGAAACTATATAACACTTATCATTTAGCAGTAAAATCCGTATTTTAAGTGGACCTTAACCTTTTGACAATAGATACCCTATTGAAGCCATATATAAGCAGTGACAGTTAGTTCAAGAGCAGAGAGTTTAGCGTCAATCACTAATTAGAAGGGTAATGGATTTTTCCCCGATGCGATCTTAGTTTACCAAGTCTTAGATCTAATCTTTTTTCAAAATTTGCATTAGTGTTTAAGTAGGGGTTCATGAATTACTAAATACTATCAATACTATAGCAGCATTAGCCAAACGCGATTCTATAGAATTGGCTAAAACTGACCATTCTCGACCATTATGTTCTCAACCATCTTCTCAGCAGCTTTCTCTGCCTTGAACAAAGCATATTCTGGATCGAAGCTTACACCCTGTTCCCTCGCCTGCAGTTCTTGAACTTGGAAGTTAACACGCTTCCATTTTTTGATAGACTTACGAGACCCGTAGAAAAACGATACGATACCGACGATATTGTAAAAACCGAGGGCAAAGAGCTGAGTCTTGATATTGTGAATGAAGAATATGCTCAGAAAGACGATCCAGAAGAGAGTGATTCTCGAAAAATAAAATTTGGTTACAAAGCTTGTTGAACGAGAGAAAGCCTGTGGCATCTCGTACCTATTAAGAAATCTAACGCGGTTGGCATATATCTTAAGCAGAATCGCGATAAGAAAAAGACCCCAAATAATAACCGTTAATAATGGGTATTGCTCAGCTAGCTCCATTAAATAAGACTCGAATTTTGTGAGTCCATTGACAAGATGATTTCAACAACTAAAACGAGCCAGATTAGCAGTTAATGAATTAGACCACTTCTAAGTACCACACTCACATACTTACTAGACAATCTCGTCGTTCTTTAACTAGTTTTACACTTCATATACATATTTGAGCACAAGGGTGTCACGATAAAAAGGCAGATCTAGCCTTGGCCTATACCTTGGTATACCTCAATGCATAATAAGGCTTCCTAGCGGAGCACCCCTGCCCCTTAAACTCTAATCCAGATTGATAAACAATCCACCAATATAAGTTAGCTAATTACCTAAGCGCTTAGACTGATTAGCAAACAAATGCGAAAGACACACGCTGTCTTGATCAAATTCTTATATATACAAACGTAAGGCTTAATTTAGGATATATATGAGCCTGTTAAGCATAGTAATTTAATTACAAGCAGCATAAGCACGTAATCCTAACTTTCCTTTTTCTTCTTTATCCGAGCCTCTGTAGCTTTGGCTGCGTTCAAACGGCTAGAAGCCCGCTTTTTATCACTTTTGGATTTGCCTCCTATTCTGCCAATTTCGGCAAGAACTTGCTTTATCTGTTCTTCTGTTAATTTCATCATTTATTTTAAGCACTTTTCCTTAGCTTTTCATAAAGACCAGTATGGTTAAGCAGTATGTCTTTTAGTCCTGCTCTAACAGTAGGTGAATTAATTGCCTGCGTACTTAGCGAAGTATGGGCAGCAAATGCATCCATAATTGCATCCTCTAATGCCTTATCGAAGTCAGGTGAATTTGCGAATCTCTCTTTACTGTTGTTTGCAGCCTGTGGAGCCAAGACCTTGGATTCGGCAATCTTTTCACTTAATGTATTTACGTACATAAGCTGATCACCATCAGTTAAGTCACCGCTGAATAGGTTATTAACCTTCTCTATAATTTCATTTAACAAGGCTTTCTCTCTTGTCTGTACAGAACCACCACCAGCATCAGTGATAGGATCTAGCTTAGTATCATCTCCTTCATTAAGATGAATAGTTCTATTACCCATGTTCTTTAGGCTGTGATGCGTAAGAACGACCTTTGAGAGATCTATACCTTCCCTTTCACGTCCAAATTCAAGCAGTGGCAAAAGACGTTTAAAGAAAATAAATCTACGC